>ERZ1026862.261-NODE-261-length-34799-cov-51.468254_pt1 | contig 34799 bp, 35 predicted proteins | sample MGYA00380161_ERZ1026862 | MGnify/ENA primary metagenome ERZ1026862 (study PRJEB33269, sample SAMEA4719797) | human gut metagenome | biome: human-associated habitat; feature: organic feature; material: feces | place: Cameroon | collected 2013-10 ... | reverse complement strand
AGTGCATGAAGGAAATCAATCGCCACATGCACGTCAACATGCCGATTCTCGATGCTGTATATAATATACTGTACGAGCGCATCAGTCCGCAAATCGAAATCAAACTCTTGACTGATTCGTTCAGATAAAGGAGAAAAATTAACACATTCATTTAGATATTTAAATAAGAAAATGAAAAGTATCAGCTTAAACATTACTAAGGCTGCATCATTCCTCGCAGAAGGTGCAGTAAAGGCTTACGAGCCTAAGGTAAAAGCCGCTCAGGAAGCTCTTGAGAACGGCACTTGTGAAGGTAACGATTTCTTGGGATGGTTGCATTTGCCATCTTCTATCACTCCTGAGTTCCTCGATGAGATTCAGGCTGTTGCCAACACATTGCGCGAAAAGTGTGAGGTCGTTGTTGTGGCAGGTATCGGTGGTAGCTACCTCGGTGCTCGCGCCGTTATCGAAGGTCTCGGCAACTCTTTCGCTTGGCTCGTAAACGACAAGAAGAACCCTACTATCCTCTTCGCAGGTAACAATATCGGTGAGGACTACCTCTTCGAGTTGACTTCTTTCTTGAAGGACAAGAAGTTTGGTGTCATCAATATCTCTAAGTCTGGTACCACTACTGAGACTGCTCTTGCTTTCCGTCTCTTGAAGAAGCAGTGCGAGGATCAGCGCGGTAAGGAAGAGGCTAAGGATGTTATCGTAGCTGTTACCGACGCCAAGAAGGGTGCTGCACGTACTTGTGCTGACAAGGAGGGCTACAAGAGCTTCATCATCCCTGACAATGTAGGTGGCCGTTTCTCTGTTTTGACTCCAGTAGGTTTGTTGCCTATCGCAGTAGCTGGTTTCGATGTAAAGCAGCTCGTTGCCGGTGCTGCTGATATGGAGAAGGCTTGCGGCAAGGACGTAGCTTTCGAGGAGAACCCTGCTGCTATCTATGCAGCTACACGTCAGGCTCTCTATACACAGGCTGGCAAGAAGATTGAGATTGTATGCAACTTCCAGCCTAAACTTCACTACTTCGCAGAGTGGTGGAAGCAGCTCTATGGTGAGAGCGAGGGTAAGGACCAGAAGGGTATCTTCCCTGCAGCTTGCGACTTCACTACCGACCTTCACTCTATGGGTCAATGGATTCAGGAAGGTGAGCGTTCTATCTTCGAGACTGTTATCAGCGTAGAGACTCCTAACGAGAAGTTGCTCTTCCCTCACGATGATGAAAACCTCGATGGTTTGAACTTCCTTGAGGGCAAGCGTGTTGATGAGGTGAACAAGATGGCTGAGCTCGGTACACGTCTGGCTCACGTTGACGGTGGTGTTCCTAACATCCTGGTTAACGTACCTGAGTTGAACGCTTACTACCTCGGTCAGTTGATCTACTTCTTCGAGAAGGCTTGCGGTATCAGCGGTCTCTTGGAAGAGGTAAACCCATTCAACCAGCCTGGTGTTGAGGCATACAAGAAGAATATGTTCGCATTGCTCAACAAGCCTGGTTATGAGGCTGAAAGCAAGGCTATCCAGGAGCGTTTGGCTAACGAGAAATAATCGATATTAAGAAATCATTTCATTATTGATGAAAGAAATTATTTCAAAATACTTAAAAGACCACGGCTTTGGGGAATTCAACCCTAAAGCCGTTCTTTTTGATATGGATGGCGTGCTATACAACAGTATGCCTAATCATGCCGTGGCCTGGCAGGAATCTATGAAGCAGTTTGACATCCACATGACTGCAGCTGATGCTTATGCCACAGAGGGAGCACGAGGTATCGATACCATCAAGATGATGGTGAAAAAACAGAAAGGTATCGACATATCTCTGGAAGAAGCTCAGAAAATGTATGATGTAAAGACGGATATCTTCCACTCTATGCCAACGGCAGAAATCTTCCCTGGTGTTAAGGAAACCATGCAGAAGATTAAGGATGCTGGTATGCAAGTGGGTGTGGTTACCGGTAGCGGACAGCGTCCTCTCATCATGCGCCTACTCAATGACTTCGGCGATTTTCTGGATGAAGAGCATATTGTAACTGCGTATGACGTGAAACGTGGAAAACCAAACCCTGACCCATACCTGATGGGATTGCAGAAAACGGGCAATCTTCAACCATGGGAAGGTATCGTTGTAGAGAATGCTCCATTAGGAGTCAGAGCGGGTGTTGCTGCTAACATCTTCACGGTAGCTATCAATTCCGGTCCATTACCAGATAATGAGTTATCTGATAAAGGCAGTAATCTTCTTTACCATCAGATGACCGAATTCTGCAATGACTTCGAGAGTTTAATAGAAATGGCACATCAGCAGAGCCAGATATTCAAAACAACAAAAACGTGTAAGTAAACATCATTACTTACACGTTTTTATTAACTTTTTATATAATGTACTATTCCTTCAACCAACGACCTATCAAATTAATAATTTCCTGACGAGTAGGCTCTGGAAAGGAAAGAATACGGGTCTTATGAGAACCTCCCGGACACATATAAACATGCAAATTTTGCTTGTTCTTCGTAAATGGAAGTCCATAAATACCAGAAGCACTCCATGGGTCGATAGAACCATAGATATAAACCATCTTAGGATCATTCTTACTCAGGAAATCTACTGTGTGCTTATATAATACAGGAGAAAATTTCACTTCCTCTGCATCCTTCGGCAACATCAACCGATGCAAATATCCATTTGCCGTCTTAATACTCAGATATCTCTTGAATGGTTTTGTATAATAGCCATAGTAACCTAATTCTTTAGCCGCCTGCACATCAAACGAGAAATAGGGATTCTGATTGGAGAAATAATCGGGTTCACAATGACTCATCCAATACTTGAATACAGCTAAATCATCAGCCTCTCTTGTAGGAATTTTTTGGATATCAGAACCCCACTGCCAGAAAGCAAACGCATACTCAAAGACTGAAAAGTCATATATTTCAGCCAAAGGGGCATTGAATGTATAATGCTTGTCATTGCAATATTTCTCAAGCATAGGAAGAAGAGCTGCCTTGCGCTTAAAGAGCAGAAGCTGGAAGTCGGCACTTTCTGTCTGTTTTCAGGAGTCGAAACCTCATATTGGAGAAATTTCTCATGTCTGCCATCCTCAACACTTCTGTTGAGTGGAGCTACGTATGGAACAGAAATATCAACATCGTTTGGAAAATAGGAACGGTAGAACATGGTTGTCTGACCACCCTTACTGATGCCCGTAGCAATCCACTTACCCTTATATAAAGCATGTAATGCTTCATTCACATGATGCAAATCATAAAGAGAATTCTCCACTGTCAGATAATCCCAGTTGCAAGGGCTTGGCATGGACTTATCAAAATAACGGTACTCCACGGTAATGATGTTGGTATCGAAAAGCTTGGACAGTTCCTCTATATATCCCTCATGCAACGCATAATTGGCATCATAGCCTTCTGTAACAAGTACTGTTGGACGGTCAAAACCGCGATGACAGAGCACAACTCGCTGCTCAAACTGACCAGCCTGCGGGTTCTTAGCATCTAATTGCTGCTTGATAAAGAACACGTATTTTTCTGGGAAACAAGTACTCTGCAGCGGTTCCACTTTACTCACACCAGGAAGAGCCGCTAACCGTTTACCAGCTTCACCCAATTCTGCTGCCAACATCTGCAAAGGCAGGATGAGCAACATCAACATCAACAAACAAGCTGACTTTAATGATTTTGTTTTCTTAAAAAATTTCATTGCTTTCAAAGATATTATATTTTGTAATACAAAGGTACTGCAAAAACCAGAGAAAAAAGAAAATAAAATGAGAAAAAGTATGATTTGATGAATCTTCCCCACAAAAACGTAGCAGATTGCTTTGCTATTCCATCAAAAAAACTTATCTTTGTGCCCGAATTTCAGTACAATTCAAATACAAAACAGCATATTGTACTTGTGAATAAAAAGAATTAAAAGGATAAATACGATAAAGGACAAATATTAAAAAGAAAGATATGAAAAAGATTATTTTTCCAATCATGTTGATTACATTGTTGGCTTCATGCTCAGAAAGCATTGAAGACAGAGCAGCAAGAGAGGCTAAGGAATATACAGAGAAAGTATGCCCTACTCCTTTCGTGAATGATGGGCGCACAGACAGTACGGTATTCGACAAGAATACCCGTACCTATATTTATTATATGACTTTGAGAAACAAAGCAGATAATGCCATACTCATCAAACAGAACCACAAGAAACTCTATGATGCACAAAAGCAGTCATTAGACAATAATCCAGGACTTCAGAAATACAAAGAAGCCCATTTTGCTTTCAGATTCATCTATCATTCTGCTAAAAATCCAAAGGAAGTTCTATTGGACGAAACCTTTAAATATTAAGACAGAAAAGGTCATTGATTAAAAGCAGAAAAGACAAAGATTAAAAGCAGAAAAAGTCCCGAAGAAAGATTTAATTCTTCGGGACTTTTATATTGTTTCTACTGGAAACCAACCAGTAATGCTGTCTTTTACATTTAGTACCCCATTTCCTGAAGTGCAGTTGCCAACTGGTCTGGACAGCTTGTTGGTTTGTTGCCGCAGGTAATACCCTTCAATCGGGCAATCACTTCCTGCGCCTTCATACCTCTTATCAAGGAACAAACGCCCTTGGTATTGCCATCACAACCACCGATAAACTGCGCATCCTGTACAACTCCATTCTCATCTACACTGATGCAGATGTACTTGGAGCAGATACCATGAGTCTGATAAGTCACCTTGGTAAGATGCTTTACATTCTCGTTGTTGATCATAAAAAACTTATTCAGCGTCAGCAGGAATTTCTGGCTTCATGTTGGTATAGACAGTCTGAACATCGTCAAACTCCTCCAACTTCTCAACCATCTTGTCGATAGTCTCGCGCTCCTCAGCAGTTACATCCTTCAAATCATTAGGAATGTAAGTGAACTCAGCACCAGTTACCTCGAAGCCCTCAGCCTCCAGATGCTTCTGAATCTCGCCGAAGCTTGTAGGAGCACCGTAGATTGTGATTTCGTTGTTCTCCTCATCCTCATCAAACTCGTCTTCTACACCGTAGTCGATCAGGTCGAGAATCATCTCGTCCATATCCAGACCTTCCTTCTTCTTGAATGTGAACACAGCCTTGTGGTCGAAGAGGAAAGACAAAGAACCTGTTGTACCCAAGTTACCGCTGAACTTGTTGAAGATAGAACGAACGTCAGCCACTGTACGGGTTGTGTTATCTGTCAATGTATCAACGAAGACAGCAACTCCGTGAGGGCCATATCCCTCGTATGTTACCTCCTTGTAATCGCTGGTATCCTTGCCACAAGCGTTCTTGATGGCACGAGCGATGTTATCCTTAGGCATGTTCTCACGCTTACAGTTAGCGATGATAGCACGCAAAGTAGGATTGTTCTCTGGCTCTGGACCGCCAGCCTTTACTGCAATTGCAATCTGCTTACCTAACTTAGTAAATGTCTTGGCCATGTGGCCCCATCTTTTCAGCTTTGTAGCTTTACGATATTCAAATGCTCTTCCCATTGGAATAAATTTTAAAAATGTTTATCGTTTTGTTTAAAATATTATCTTAACTCTGCATTGAGCTTGCCTGTCAGGTTGGCAATCAACTTCTTCATGATTGCATCTATCTGCTTGTCATTCAAAGTCTTTTCTTCATCCTGAAGAATGAAGTTGACAGCATAACTCTTCTTGCCAGCTGGCAAGTTCTTACCTTCATAGACATCAAAGAGAACGACACTCTTCAGAAGTTTCTTCTCTGTCTGACGAGCGATTTGCTCAATCTGCTCAAACTGTACACTCTTATCTACCAAGAGAGCCAGGTCGCGGCTTACTGAAGGATACTTACTGATATCAGTATAGGTGAGGTTCACCTTCTTGATGGCCTTCATCAGGTTATCCCAATGCACATCAGCATAGAATACATCCTGCTCAATATCAAAAGCCTTCTTCAACTTGAGACTCAAGATACCCAACTCTACCAATACCTTACCTGCACGTGTCTCATACTGTACACCCTTAGAGAAGATATTGTTGTCGCTATGCTTAATCACAATGTTATTGGCAGGCATGCCAACACGACGAAGGATATTCTCTACCACAGCCTTCAACTCGTAAATGCTACTCTGCTCATCAGCATGAGCCCAGTTGCCCTCTACACGCTTACCGGTAATGAGAAGAGAAATATGACCCTCCTGAGTATAACCCTTGATAGGATTCTCAGCATCCCACTTCTCCTTATTATATATATAGGTGTTACCAACCTCGAAGAACTTCAGATTCTGACTCTTGTGATTGATGTTGCGAGAAACACTCTCCAAACCGCCAAAGAGCATAGTCTGACGCATCACACCGAGATCAGTACTCAATGGATTCATGATCTTAACAGTATGCTCATCAGGATAAGCATTGAGTTCCAAATCAGTATAATAGCTTGCCTTGGTAAGAGAGTTGCTCAGAATTTCCATGAAACCTTCACCCACCAACTGCTCTGCTACGATATTCTGAGTATGATAATGCTTATCTTCCTCTCCCTGAACTGTCAAAGAACTCTTCAACTGGGTAGGAATTTCCACATTATTATAACCATAGATACGGAGAATGTCCTCTACTACATCACAAGGACGCTGAACATCTACACGGAATGGAGGAACAAGGAGATCGATGCCTTCAGCATCCTCCTTCACAATCTTCATCTCCAGGGATGTAGCAATGTTCTTGATAGTCTCCACACCGATTTCCTTACCGATGAGACGATGAGCGTACTCATAGTTCAAGCGAACAGGGAAATCCTGAATAGGCTCTGGATAAACATCCTTGATTTGCATGGAAATCTTTCCACCTGCAAGTTGCTTGCAGAGAATAGCAGCCTGCTGCAAAGCATAAATCTGTCCGTTTGGATCAACACCACGCTCAAAACGATAGCTGGCATCTGTACTCAAACCATGACGACGTGCACTCTTGCGAATCCAGGTTGGATGGAAATAAGCACTCTCCAGAACTACATTCTTGGTGGTCTCGTATGTACCAGAACCCTTACCGCCAAAGATACCTGCGATACACATTGGCTCTTCTGCATTGCAGATGCTCAAATCGTGCTCACCAAGTGTATGTTCCTCACCATCGAGGGTAACAAACTTAGTTCCTTCTGGCTGGGTACGAACTACAATCTTATGACCGGTTACCATGTCAGCATCAAAACAGTGCAATGGCTGACCATATGCCATCATGATATAGTTGGTAATATCCACAATATTGTTGATTGGGCGCAAGCCGATGATATTCAACTTATCCTGCAACCACTTTGGACTTTCCTTTACTTCACAATCTGTGATACTTACACATGCATAACGCTTGCAAGCATCAGTATTCTGAATCTCTACGTCAATAGGCAAGTCCTCGTTATCTACGACAAACTCATCGCAAGAAGGACGATGAAGACTGGTCTGATAACCATTCTGCTTCAACCAAGCATAGAGGTCGCGGGCTACGCCCCAGTGACCCAGTGCATCTGCACGATTGGCAGTGATATCAATCTCAATCAACCAATCGCTCTCAAGATGATAATACTCAGCAGCAGGCTGCCCTACTGGAGCATCCTCTGGGAGAACAATAATACCAGCGTGGTCTGTACCCACACCAATCTCATCCTCAGCACAAATCATACCAAGGCTCTCCACTCCACGGAGTTTGCTTCTCTTGATAGTAAAACTCTGGTCACCATCGTAAAGTACACAACCTAAGTCTGCTACGATAACCTTCTGACCAGCGGCAACATTTGGCGCACCACAGACAATCTGCTGAGGCTCACCCTTGCCCAGGTCAACAGTTGTTACATGAAGATGATCGCTGTTAGGATGCATCTCGCATGTCAACACTTTACCCACGTAAAGACCTTTCAGTCCACCTTTGATAGACTGAACTTCTTCCAAAGCGTCAACTTCCAGACCGCAAGAAGTCAGCGCGTCCGCAACTTCCTGAGGAGTCAAGTCGAAATCGACGTATTCTTTAAGCCATTTGTAAGAAACGTTCATTATAATGATTTTATTTGTATTCTCAAAATTCACATCGAAGCACCTCCCGCACTTCGACTTTTTATGATTTTCTCTAAAACTTTGCAAAAATACAAAAAAAAACAGACTTAGACGAAAAAATATTCGTATATTTGCACTTATTAAAAGTTTAATGCGATTTTTCCAGCGAAAACAGAAACTTTTTCATTTGGAAGATAGATTTCAAAACAAAATAACATGCGAAAAAAAGAGTCCCCACAGATAACACCCCTGATGCACATCAGCATCTTCCTAACCTTTGGAATTCTCATCGCAAAGATGGGATACGGCTATATTGACACCATCTATTGGCTGGTAGCTGCACTGTTTTCATGGGGCATTTCATTCTATCTTCTCAAACGCTCTTCATCGACAATAAACGCCCAATGCCTTTCCCTGATTTTCTGCGTATTCTGTATGGGAGGAGTCCTGACTTCTCACCAGATGGATAAGAAACAGGATAAACCGCAAATCATCACTGAAGAAAACCTTTCATCATTTGACAAAACCATGTTAGTCACTCAAGAATGCAGAAACACAATCCAAAAACAATTGCGAAGCCTCAACATCCAGGAACAGAACTTCGCCATCGTCTCTGCCATGACCCTCGGAGACAAGACCTCATTGACTAAAGAAACCAAAGATATCTATTCGATATCAGGAGCCAGTCATATACTGGCTATCAGCGGATTACATATAGGAATTATTTTCCAACTATTCATTCTATTGTTAGGAGGACGAAGACGCAGTATCCCTACCATCATACTTTCCATCACTGCCATTTGGGCTTATGTCATCTTCATCGGAATGCCTGCCAGTGCTATACGTTCTGCTACCATGATCAGCATCTGCTGCTTTGCCATGCTTTCCCATCGTAAAGTTTTGTCCATCAACAACCTCGCGTTTGCCTATGTTATCATGCTCATTTACAATCCACTCTACTTATTCGACATCAGTTTTCAAATGTCATTTATGGCAGTTTATTCGATACTATTATTCTACCAGCCTCTTGAAGGCCTATGCAGTACCAGTCATTTTTATACCCGATGGCCCTGGAGTATGCTCTGCATTTCCATAGCCGCTCAAATCGGCACCATGCCACTCATCATCTATTATTTTGGTCGCATCTCATGCTATGCACTTTTCACAGGTTTTATAGCCATCCCTGCTGCCACAGTAATCCTTTGGTTATCTGCCGCTATTCTCCTACTTACACTTCTTACCCATATACCCTTGATGAGTTTACTGTCAGAACCGCTTCTACACTTTGCAGCAAGTGGACTCATCAGTATCACTCAAGGAACGAATACGGCTCTAAAACTCACAACTATGCTGCCAGGAGCAAGCATTGATGGGATAAAAATAAATATCCCACAATTATGCCTCATCTACTTCTGCATAATCGTGGGATACATAATTATCAGGAAGACAAGGTATTATTCAAAAACCTCATCTATTCCATTTTCAGTAAAATCATCCTCTTCAGCCTTCTGACCACAAGGATTATAATCTTCCGGAAGATCAAACTTTGCCATAGGATCTATACCTAATGACCTGTCAGCATACACCTTCTTCATAAAGATAGCCCATATAGGAAGCGCCATCGTAGCACCTTGTCCCATCTGTCCTCTATCAAAATGGATGTCACGGTCTTCACCGCCCACCCAACAGCCGCTAACCAACTGTGGAGTAAAACCGATAAACCAACCATCACTATTATTGTTGGTTGTACCAGTCTTGGCGCCAATCTGTCCCTGGAAATTATAACGATAGCGCAAACGTCCAGCAGTACCATTATCTACTACACCCATCAGCATCGTAAGCATCTTCATTGCGTTGGCAGCACCAATCACCTCATTCATTCGAGGCTGGAATGTAGCAATGGTATTTCCTTCATTGTCCTCTATTCGACTCACAAACATAGGAGCTGTACGGATACCATGATTGGCAAATACCGTATAGGCACTCACCATCTCGCTCACACTCACTTCACAAGGACCCAGACAGAGACTCAAGGATGGATGAATATCAGGATTATGAATACCGAAGTCGTGGAGAATCTGAACAAACTGGTTTGGATTCAACTTGCTCATCAGATAAGCACTGATCCAGTTGTTACTCTGCGCCAGTCCCCACTTCAATGGCACCATCTGTCCATAACGGGCATGACTCACGTTACGAGGAGTCCAAGGTCTTCCGGCAACTATATATGTCTGTTGACGGTTAGGAGCATAATCACAAGGTGTGAATCCGTTCTCCATAGCTAAACTATAGAGGAATGGTTTGATAGTAGAACCCACCTGTCTCCTACCTAAGCTTACCATATCATACATGAAGTGAGGATAATCCAAACCGCCCACATAAGCCTTGACAGCTCCAGTCTTCGGATCCATACTCATGAAACCGCTACGCAGGAAACCTTTATAATATCTGATGGAATCGAGCGGGCTCATCAAGGTATCAATATCCCCATGATAAGTAAACACCGTCATTTCTATCTTCTTGCGGAAAGCCTCTTTGATTTCCTCAGGCGTGCATCCCGCAGCCTTCATCGTACGCCATCGCTCACTCTGGGTAATAGAACGGTTCAGAATATTACGAATCTGCTGAGGAGTCAACTTATCTGAATAAGGAGAACTTGGCTTTGGCTTATTTTCCTTATCAAAAGCTGGCTGAAGATAACGGGCAACATGCTGATAAACAGCCTCTTCAGCATATTTCTGCATACGACTATCGATGGTAGTAAACACCTTCAGTCCATCAGAATAAACATTGTATGGCGAACCGTCTTTCTTGAAGTTTTTATTGCACCAGCCATAGAGAGGATCCGTATCCCAGGCTATTGAATCGACAACAAACTGCACATTGTTCCACGAAGGATAATCTGTACGAACAGGGCGTTTTGCCATCATGTACTGGCGCAAGAATTCCCTTAAATAAGTAGCCGTACCATCCTTATGATCAGTACGATGGAAGTTCAGCGTCAAAGGTTCACTTGAATAGTTCTGATACTCAGCATGGTCCATATAACCAGCCTTCACCATCTGCGAGAGAACAACATTACGACGTTCCTTGGCACGTTCTGGATAACGTACCGGATTGAAGAACGATGGGTTCTTGCAAAGACCTATCAAAGTAGCAGCTTCACACACCGTCAGATCCTTCGGTTCCTTATTAAAATAGGTATTAGCTGCCGTCTTGATACCGACAGCATTGTGCAAGAAATCAAAATAGTTGAGATAGAGAGCAATAATCTCCTCTTTGGTATAATAACGTTCCAACTTGATGGCAATGACCCACTCTATTGGCTTCTGGAACATTCGCTGAGCAGCACTTTGCGCAGTACTACTATACAACTGTTTAGCCAACTGCTGAGTAATGGTGGAACCACCTCCAGCATTAGCCTGTCCCAAAATACCACGCTTAATGATAGCACGACCCAGCGCTCTGAAGTCAATACCAGAGTGCTCATAAAATCGTTCATCCTCAGTAGCCACCAAAGCCTGAACCAGATAAGGTGACATTTTCTTATAAGGTATCACAATTCTGTTTTCCTTATTCAGATTCCATGTACCGATAACCTTACCGTCAGAAGAATATACCTGAGTCGCAAAGCGGTTGATCGGATTCTGCAAATCTTCAATATCCGGCATATAGCCAATCCAGCCAAACCAAATGGCAAAGAATCCAACAATTGCAGAAACAATACCTCCAGCAAGAAGCGCCCACAAAATATGTATGAAACGTTTTCTCATCACTAATTAAATTATATTTCAAATATCATTTCTTGATAATTTGTGCAAAATTACACAAAAAAAGTTGTTACGCAAAAGAAATCAAGGAAATTTTGCATATTCCAAATAAATTAGAAGTGCTATCATGCTATTGCTTAACCAAAGAAGTAAAAGATTCCTAACCTTAATTATAAATATTGATAGTCATAATTCCATGTATATATTAACATCCACAAATACAATTATTTGATAAATCTTTGTAACTTTGCCTTCAAATCCTCATGCTTAGAATAGTCAAACAACAAACATTTATTCGCATCCTTGAATGGTATAACAGCATGATATTCTCCAGCAACAAAACAATCAATCTGATAAGGATGATATGTTAGAACAATACCTTCTGGCAATACGGCAAAATGAGTTAAAGGAAAGTCATTCTCTGTAAAGGCCTTTTCATTGTAGCCATTCCAGCCTGCCCATTCATCACAAGAATAATTACAATCAAGTAACGTAGGCATAAAATTATTCTCATCTTCAATACCAATCACAGGACAATGGAAAGAAAATATGTGATGTGTAAAATCCTCCCATGAACTTTCTTCTTCATTGAAAAAATCATATTCTTTCTTCAAACTCTCCAATACCAAATGCCTGAAGTGTAGCAACATTGATGGTTTCACAGAGTTGTTGACATCAAGCAATCCTCCTCTTCGCTTGTCGTATGTGATATAGTACTCACGAGGCAATTCATGAAGTCCACCATTATAAAGGCTTGCCCAATAGTGATAAGTAGTGTAGTCATCACAGTCTGCCACCTTTTTTACTCTTATATCGCAAGTCATTCTCACATCTAAAGTGTCTTCTATTTGATTCTCAGATCGACAAAGTTTCTCCCATAATACGCCATATTCATCCAAAGAATGCAACATGTCATTTAATGAAGCACATTTACCGACCGGAATATCCTTATTGTTTTCCAGCAGAAAGAACGCATCATCCCTTATGGCTGATATCATCCATTTTCGGATAGCCTTATCAGAATCAGAATCACCTTTCGGTATATCCAAATCTACACTAATTCCTGCTTCCACCATTTCGTATTTGTTCCTTGGTTTGATGAAATAATCCTTCACGAATCTTTCTACAGAAGTATCGGCGGTTGTGGAAATCTTCTTTGCATTATATAGATCACAGAATGAAACATCTTTTATTTGCGCTCCATCCACAAAAGTCACCACACCGTCTTTTTTCGATTTGCGACAAAATACATTTTTTTGAAGGCCTAAACATATTCCGTCTGAGAAGCAGATGGTATCAGAACTTGCAAAAAGTTGCAAATCTCTCCATTTGCCAAGATAGTATAGCCCTGATGCACAACAAGGAGATGAGAATAACACCTTTTTATTATTTATATCATAAACCTCCTTGTCATCAATACTCACATAGTTAGTTGTGTTATCAATAGAAGTGATACTTGCAGCTCCAATTTGGGGATAATAAAAACCATTACGCTCATACTTCAGTAGATAGTATGGCTTCTTATCATTGGAATGCTCATAGTTCCAAACCACAAACAGGCTATCGTTTATACGTTCTTGTATTTTGAACGTATCACCATCCAAAACAATGGTATCTTCGTCAATGACCTCTCCTTTTAATCCAACCCCCATTCGCAAACCAGTACAGCTAACAAGGGTTGCAAACATAAGGAATATAAACAGTAGTTTTTTCATAACGATTTCCCTATCCGTGTCGGGAACAACTTTTATTGTTACTTCTTTCTATTCATCAACCATTCAATCAGTTGGTTCACTTCCTTGCTCAACATTCCAGCAGTTGCCGGAAGCTTATGGGGGCGAATGACAACCATACCAATGGAATATTTTGGGCTATCAGCAGGAAAACTGCCCACAAACGTAAATTCATCAAAACATCTTTTATTGTCGTCGTGTTGAAGGATATTGTACCTACTAGCCTGTTTAACACCTCTTTGCTTGAAAGACAGAGCCAGTTCTATGGCATTGTTCGTCTTTGTTGAACCACTGATAGCCCAGATATTCTTTTTGAATGGTACATATATCATGTCACCACATCCCTCACAATCGCCATCTAATTGTTTCTCCAATGATGCCCATGCTAATACTTCTGATGTTGTGGCATCAATAACGGCTATTTGCCCATATATACCATCTGTTTCTAACATCATATTTCTATCTAATAGGTTATAGCATGAGTCTATAAGTTCTTTGTCTGCTAATGGACAAATATCAACACTATCGTTGAAATAGGAAACTTCTTTTCTCTGAGCATAGACACCTACACAATAGAATATTAGCATAAATACTAATAATGTTCTAAATGCTTGTTTTATTGTTTTCATTCCGTTTCTACACTTTTGGGTTGTACAATCAGTTCCAATCGCTTGACATCGTCCTCAGTCAATTGGATATATCCTCCATTCTTGTATCTGCAATCATGCTGAGTTTCGTGGCATCAGCTCTCACAGCCATGTTAGCCATAGTAATCATACCAAAGAAATCCTTCTTCACCCCGAAACCATCACGGTAACAATCTGCTAATTTCAGATATGCCGAACCATCGCCCCAACGAGCCTGATGGAGTAACAACAAGACTGAATCCCGAGGCGCTTTTACAGCACCTTTCTGTTCCCAGACCTTTGTAAAAGCCAATCTATCTTCCTGTAACTGTTGCTCAGAACAACTTGCAAGGAACAACATCATTAAAACACACAACGAAAGCATCTTAAATCTCATATCTCAATACCCTAATTCGTGTCGGGCACAACTTCTATGTTTGTCATTTTATATGTTTATGAGATATAGAGTTTAGAAGTAACCCTCTTCTATCTAAAGAATTTACTATCGTTTAAAAGTGAACTTCTTGACAACCTTACCTTTTCTGTCAATAGCACCATAAAGATTGATTTCTTCATCATCTGTCATACCGAATCCATCTTCATCACGATAGTACATACCATCAGGGTTAAGCTGCCATTCCACTTCTGCCACACCATTCTTATATTGATATACATGACCAGGGAAATGAAACGAATGCACTTTTGCTCTTTCAAAAGCATCATGTGGAAGCCCTTTCAGACTTTCCCAGTCAATATCTTCATCTGTCTCAATTTGCAGTACCTCATCAATAGACATGAACTCGCATGCACATTTCGCTTCATTATCCATCAAGTAACGAGGTTTCCAATATTGCCCTATCACCTGATTCACCAAGGTCATGTTCTCTCCAAGGTCACGCTGTTCATATGGACGGTCTTTATATTGAGGAGCACATAATCTTTTGTACAGTTTTTCCTCTTCTGATATATCCGTATCATAGGTGTTTCCATCTTGATACAGCAAATTCCATGGATTGCCACAAATGATTTCTGTTGCCTCCTTCTGCCCCATAACAAAGTCTTCATTTTTTGTCCCATACTTTTTCTCAACCAAGAAACGTAGCTTTCGTATTAAATCACGTTCTTCCTCATTCGCAATATTGTAGGCTTCTTGAATAAAGCGGTCGTAATAGTTGGATGAACCTTCCTTAGCACTTCGCTCCGCAACTTCTTTGTCAGACTTGTAGTTTATAATATATGTGGCATAAGCTATAAGCCGTCCACGATAACGAGCACTACTGAGGTTTGGAACATTATCCAACAATTTATGATAATCATCTTTCTGTTGAACGAGCATTTTGATATTCTCTGTAGATTTGTTTTGCCAACCAGTCTTTGTCTTATCGCATGACTTACAGCCGAATATAGCAGCAGCCAATGAAGCAAAATTATCACCATCAAAAACATCAACTGTACGTGTCACCATCTTTTGGATAATATCCAGCGTGTCCTCGGTCAAGGAAACAGAAAAATTCAATGTCGCAGCTCTTATTTGGTATTCTTTATCTTTATCTATTTGACAAACAGTGGTATAGGAAGAGTCTCCTTTTGGTGCAAAACTGTCTATTCTTTTCACTTCATACATAGAAGATTTCGCTACTTTACGATTTACAGGTATAGGAAAAGGTATATAAACTATTATTCTGTTTGCCTCATAGCTTAACGTAACATTAAATACACAATATTTACCTTGCACTTTGAATGAAAACTCATCACCTTCACGATGTGGTTCTATATCTGCCGAAGCAAACATTTTTATAATGCAGTCTTCAAGAGTAAGCTCCTTTTGTGTATCTTTACCTTTATTTTTGAAAAAATCGAATAATCCCATAATTCAGTGATAATTTTATTTTTTATTTTTTGCTACCTAAACAGAAATTTCCAACAATTGTATTTCCCCCGTTGTCCTTACAAATAATCAGTTCTTCATCTATTCTTTTGCTGAATATTTTTTAGGCTAATATGCTTCAAGCAGTTTCCGTTCCAATCAAAGACAGAAATGACATTATATCTCCCTCCTTTCTTATTATAAACGTAAGATTGACCTATAGGCAAATCTTCTTCAGAAGACATTCCGTAGATTCCTGCATTACATGGTAACTGAATTGTTGGTAGTCCTATTTTAGGTTTATATACCCATAGTGTTACTACATCCATCCCATTGTCACAGATGCTATCCACATTTGTAAACACAACAAGATTTTGCCCCTCTGCTGCCGTTTTCGTCGTTAATGGCAGTTGTAGGGACCGTATCAGCGTTGGTTTAATACTATTGTTTCTCGAAACAATAGATGCAGGAGCAGCTATTGCTATAATAGTTATAAAAACAAAAATAATCTTTTTCATTGTAGTTACATTTTTCTTATTCTGACTCTGTAGTGGGAAAATCTATCATTCCCTTTGTTTAATTTTTTAAGATTTTAAAAGCAACCTTTAAGTTTTATATTATCGTTTTTCCATTACCCTAACCTCCAAGTACATCACGGCAAAGTCCAATGATTTCATTTACTATTTCTTCCTGCTTCATATTCACAAAAGTTTTGTTTACCTATTTATGATAGAAAATAGTGAAAAGTAACCATTCCTAATCAGTCCAACATCACAAATGCAGCCCAATAATATGGATCAGGATGCTTCTTGCGGATGATTTCCTTGGTCTGTTCAAACGCTTTGCGCTTGTTCCAGTTATTAGCCTTATCAGTAAGCTGCTCATAGAAAGCAACCATAAATTCTGAAGTCACTTTATCATCTACATTCCACAGCGACATGATGATGGTACCAACACCAGCTTTTTTGAAGGCACGCTGCAAACCAAACACTCCTTCTGCAGTCACTTTACCTTGTCCTGTCTTACATGCAGAAAGAACCAACAAGTCAGTTCCTTTGAAATCAAGATTTGCAATGTCTTTAGCAATCAGCACACCACCAAGATCTGCATTTTTTATTGGTCTATTTTGACTCTGTTATTTTTGATATAGAATCGTTGTTTTACTCAACTTTTAGACTTTACAGACTACTAGATTAAATAGGTTGAGTGACTGGGATAAATTACTCTATTATCGATTCACCTTGCATTATATGCTCCCTATTGTAACATTCTTAAAATTGAAGAACATTTAGCTGTAACTATATAATTTCCTAAAGCTAAATCGTCAACACGAACAGAAACAGTATATTTGTTCTCCTTATCCGAACTTTCGGCGACCTTTTTGACCAACAAAGAGAAGAGAGAGGACTGTGATGGGTTAATATTTCCTGTTATTGTCCCAAGTTAGCAGGATTCCAACTGCCGATAGTATAACTATCCAGACACAGAGCCCCCAACCACTACTCAAATGAATTATCGGTTCACCCATAAAGGGCTCAAAACTAATAGTTAGAAACTCTTGATTATTGCATCCTTTCCCTATGATAATCGACAAAAGATTTGCAATAACCGCTATTAATATCTGATATACGAACGTTTTTGTCTTCATAAGCTTGTGGTTTTATATCACAGCCTCTCTCTATATTGTGAGCAAACACACGATCTCACATTTCGTGTTCGTCATTATCTTGGAATAAAGAAATCTTCAGGAGAGAAATCATCCCCTTTTTGGTCTGGTCTCTTAGGCGTCCATGTACGAACAAGAACTTTTGGTTCTGTTTGATTAGAAAAGTCCCAAAGCAAGAAGACGCAACCATCATCAGAATATTGACTGCCACCATAACGTTGGCTATTCCATTTCTGTCGCAATCTTACTCCATAGATATTCGGATTGGAACCATGACGCAGCAGCTCGATTTCAGAGAAATCCACATTGATATATTCTGTACTCTTAAACAAAGTTTTAAGGTTGCTGATATATTGTGGCTTACTCTGTTTGCTGAAAACAACCTTTTCTTTTACTTGCTGCGAGACACCATCCACTTGACTCTTACCCATTGTCTGGATAACACGACCAGTAATGATTAGCGCATCATCACTAAATATTTCGTCTAATGCTGTAACATTTTTCTCCACATAATAGCTTCTGAAATCTTCCACAAACTTCAATATTTCCCTTCTCATTCGCATATCAAGATTAGCCTTACCATCTTTTAGGAGTGCTTGATAAGAATGCTTGTCCATAGCTGTTCTTACACCAGTAATAACACCTTGTTTGTTAAAACTGATCGTTAGTTCCTTATGAAGTTCGCCTTTATATGTATTATCCAAAGGTTTCATTTCTACAGGAATCTGCCTAATTTCATATCCAGTAAAGTCTTGTACGCATGATTGTACATTTTTGTCCCATTCACATCGAAAATGAATATTTTTCCAAAGACTTCTCAAACCATTTTTTGCATTTTCATCCATCTTAACAGAAGCAAGATTCAATACTTGAGCACCTCTTTGTTCTGCCAGATTAATTTCACTCAACAAATTAGATACATTTCTCTCAACTTGAGCTTTGAGAGTTTGATTATAAATGCCATCTTCAAATTGAAATGTCACTTGTGCCAAAGTAAACTGTGAAAAAGCCAACATGACACACAAAATCATTATATACTTCTTCATATATCTTATTTTGTAAGTACACATATAGGTGCACAATTAGTAAATGTATTCATACTTTCAGCATCCAACACCGCATTAGTTTTTAGGTTGACTCTCGCTCCATTGCGTTTAGGAGAAAGAACACCAACAACTTGACGGTCGGCATTTACCATAACTAAATAACAGGCATCTGGATTTGCCATCGTACGATATTTTCCCCAATTAGCAATCTGCGCATTATCCATTGCCTTATCCAAGAAATATTGCATACCAGCATAAGTTTCTATGTTGCAGATTCGCTGTATAACATCAGGATAACCAGATATATTTGTTCCAGAAGGCATCTGACTAGTATTCATTGACGTATTACTATTGGGAATAAATGTGAACTTTGCATCTTTGCCATTTACTATGCCCTTATCGACATATACCATAACCAAAATCGCATTACCACGTTTAATACTTTTTGACTGCAAAGAAACTTTCACCTTGTTTTCTTCAATTTCTGCTAAATCCATTTCCTCACAATAATCCCTAAGCTTTCCAATGAGTCCCATAAAAGCCAACTCCTTAGCTTCATTTTCATCGGACGCAGTTGCTTCCGCAGTAAAGTATTTGCCCGACAACTTTATCTCATTGATTGTGTCAATGGAATCTTGTGCAAAAACAAACATTGGAAAGACCAACAGAGCCAAATAAAAGAGAAATCGTTTCATCCTTGCTTTATCTTTTAGATTTGATGTCACCATAGAGATTCTTCACATTAGTTGTAGGAGTATAAAGATAGGCATTGGAAGTAAAAACTAATTTATCCGTAGCTATATCTTTTGTATCACATGACAAACTCAGCACATGATCGTAACCTAAATCCTTATTATACAAGAATAAACCTCCTTGCAACTTACCATCCTTCATTTCTTCATAACTAAAATAAGGTACACACCCTAGACTTTTCACATAACCTATCAACTGTCTAACAGATACTGTTATCGTCATTTTCTTTTTATCACTACCAATAACAGTAAGTGTTATTTTTGCCATAGGAATTCTGTCACAATCAAGCAACAAAGTGTTTGCTACTGTCTGAACAGGAAACCTTGCATCAATTAAAGGAACATAATCTATGGAGTCTTCCAACTTATAATACGTAGCATTAGTGATTGATTCCAAAAGATAATGTTTCCCGAATGATGTGTATAAAGTATCTATACCATCTTTCACTATTTTCAGCTTAGCAACATCAATATTACAATCCTTAGACACTCGCTTCGTCCTATATGCTTTCAAGTCCCTAATAAAGTTAGCCTCTAGTTCTTTACGTGGAGTATTCATCAAAAAATCATATTTGACAGGAATAAGAAGATTGATTTTTTCAATATTTCCTTCTTTCCATATCACTTGATAACCTTTATTATTGACCATAGTAACAGAACAAGATGCAGAAGATGGTAAAGCAAGGATCTGCTTCCAGCTTCCCTTAATAAACTTTGCATCCATATATTTCAACTGATTCCTAGTCAACTGATATGTATTGCAAAGAAGCCCACTCTCCAAGAAGTCCAACACAGCCTCATTTACTTGTTGGCGATATGACATAGGGAAAAGCGAAATGCCAATATGCTCCACCATACCATTGTCCGCTTTTCTTATTACCAATGGATATCTATCACTTTGTATGATAGTATAACCCGTTTTTACAGAATCAAGACTATCGAGTTTCAGTTCTGCGGCGACATTTTTCAACTCTTCCGTTTTGAAAGAAAGCCCATTCTGTGCCACACTTTCTAAAGAGATAAGCCCTAAAAAGATTACTATAGAGAAAAATCTTTTCATATTCTTCAATTTATATTATAGATAGCGAAGCCAAATTGCATTCGCTATCTTTGTTGCTTACTCGAACGATATTCCACGAAGAAGGCTAGACCATAGACACCCTTCCTGTCCATGTTTCATCATTTCCTTGGCTGTTTCTTCATTTTTCTTTAATCCCCCAAGCCCCTGTTGGTAACAAGACGCAAAGTTTGCTGCAGCCGTCTTGGTAAGGTAACCATTTAGAAAAGCCTTATTATAATAGTTGATAGCCTTTGTGACATTTTTATTCACAATTTTCCCAGTAAAGTACATATCACCTAATTCACACATTGCTGGTGCATAATCTTCCTCAGCAGCTTTTTCATAATATGCTACCACTTTGTTTTTGTCAGCCTTAACTGCGTTATCATTTGAAAGATGTAACTGAGCCAGAAGATAGTAAGCATATGGGTCTCCCATATTGGCACCTTTTTCGTAATAAGCTATCATTTTCTTTTCATTAGCTTTCCTCCAGCTCTTGGCTGAATAACAGAGACCTAAAAGAGTGGAAGCCACAGGGACATTTTTCTTCTCAAGCTTCTCCAACTCTTTGACCACTGTTGTATAATCAGGAGTTGTTGCTTCCATACAAGCCACCGCATGAATAAATGTATAAAAGTCAGTTCCTTTCCAACCATTGTTGATTTCCACATTCGCATCAGCCAGTTGTTTCATAAAGTTAGTTTTCATCCCTTTATCAGAAGCATAAGCTAACCATTGCAAAGCTATGAGATAGTTTTGCTTTACTCCCAAGCCATTCTTATACATAATGCCAATATTCCAAAGAGCCACAGGATTATTCTTTGCAGCAGCCTGCTTGTAAAGACTTATTGCCTTAGAGTAATCTTGTTGAATGCCATCACCTTTGTACAAGAGATTGCCTAACATCATCATTGCATTAGGAACTTGGTGTCTTACAGCTTTTTCGAGATAAATTGCAGCTTTTGCTTTATCTACTTTTGTTCCTTTTCCATTGCACAGATAATCTCCATATTTATAAGCAGCAAATCCATAGCCCCTATCTGCAGCCTTTTGATAGTATGGTAAAGCCTCAACATACTTCTTACTATGGTCATATATAGCAGCAACCTTAACGATGGCATCAAGCGAATTATTATCCGCAGCTATTTTATAGTATTTCAAAGCAAATTCAGGGTTCTTCTTGATAGAATTTCCACAACCATTCTCATACAAATCAGCCAACAGGTGAGCATCAAATGCAGATTGCGACTTCCCTATATTATCTTCACGTTGCTTTACGAGTTCTACATTTCCAACTTTTATAGACTCCTTATAGAGTTTCACAGCCATAAGCGAGTCTGCCTTTGTACCATGCCCTAGCTGATAACACAGCCCCATATTAGCTATCGCCTTTGGATGCTTTTGCTTGGCAGCCATACTAAACCATTTCAAAGCCACCTCATAATTTTGCTTTACTTTCTTACCGTCATAATAATATGTACCTAATGTATTCTGTGAGTTGCCATCTCCTTTTTTGGCAGCATCTATTAGCTTTCTCACCTCGATTGAGTCAGCATTAATGGCAGTCTTTGCCTTCTTTTTTGCTGCAACCTTTTTCTGCCCCATGACATATGAAGTTGCGCCAAACGACATCAGTATTGCAAGCAACAAATATTTATAGTTCATAATCCATTCCGTTTATAAATTATACACTGCTTCCTTTATCCCAAGTCAACGACATCATCCATAGGATTATCCAAGCCATCTTCAGAAACTTCATCATGCTCATTCTGAGCAAGATAACCACTTTCACCATTGTTGACACTTACGATGTTTTCAGAATCGCTCACAGTTAGGGTTGAAGGAACCTCAGCCAACACATTACCAGAAGCATCAGTTACAACATCATAGGTATAATCACCATCAACATCCACTGCATAAAGAGTTTCACCATTTTCACCTGTAAATTGCGCTGCGGACAAGACTTGTCCATCTACAGTCTCGATACTTCCAACAGCAGCGATGTCAAGATTCCCCATATCATTGTCAGTAGGGTCAACCATAATCACATCATCCGTAATATCCTGTGCAACAAGACGAGGATCTACATCAGGAATATCATTTGTGTCAATCTCTCCCTCATAAACTGGAGTTGGATTGACGTTTACCGTTGAGTTATCAGCATGATTAACAGGAGATTCCTGTGGTTGAGGCTCTGTGACGGTAGAAGTATGATGCCCCCCTGAAACATTGTTGACCTGAGCATTAGTACTAGAGGTCTCTTCAACTTTCGCTTCCTCTCGCTCTGGTTCTTGATTTGTCGTAGCCTCAGCAACATCCAGAGGAGAGATAGGCTCTACGACATCTATATTTTCATCGCCTCTCACCACTTCAACTGAGACTACAGCACCTGCGCCTAAACCTGCTGCACCAACAAGAGCTGCGCCTTTTTTCAAAGTTTCCTTTGCATTCTCTTTCTTTGTACCATTGTTTGTTACCTGTGTATCCATATTTCTACTTTTTTAGAGTTTATACTTTGTTATTATCTGATTTCTAGTGCAAAGATACGACATTCCTGCATTGGCAACAAACTTTCGAAAGTATGTTGTTTTAGAACCAAAGTTTACTTGACGAGCCCTATAGTTTCTCTGACGAAGTTATAAAATCGGCTACATAATGACATTTTATTTGGCTGATATATGGTATAAGAAATATTATCTTGTCCTTCGCTTATTCCTTCCACACTTGCTATTTCGACAAGAAATGCAGTATTATTATCATCGCTATCCTTACATAGCATAGCCAATTCTCTAGTTTTCCCTTCCAATGAGATATCAGAAGTTAAGGTTTCGACAATATTCTCATTGCTCACATAAGAATAGACCCCATCTGTACAAAGCATAAAAATATCTTTCGGCTGTATATCTCGTATCAATGTTATTGAGGGTGTTTGATAATCCGCTGGATTATTTGTAACAAAAATACATTTTGTTATGACATTCCTTTTGGGATGATTTACAGCCTCAGCAGGAGTTATCTTACCTTCATCCAACAAGTCATTGACTAAAGAATGGTCTTTTGTTTGGAAAATCACACCCTTTCCTTTGCGAATCTGATAGATACGACTATCCCCAAGATGAGCCACGAGCATACCGTCATCCGTCTTTGCCATAAAAGCTAAAGTCGTCGCCATAGTTGGACATATCGCCCTATTATTATATAATGTATAATAGGCTGCCCCCACAAAAGACAAAACATCCTCGGCTTTTAAAGAGCAACAAATTTCATTTGACAGATGTTGTTCTATAGTTTGACACACAAGCTGGCTAGCTACCTCTCCACGTTCTCTGCCACCTACCCCATCACAAACCACAAAAAATGAAGTTTGCTCATTGGCTCCAATTGGACATAAGTAGTCTTCTTGGTTAGTCCGCTTACCCAACTGAGAAAAATTATATGGCTGCGATAAATGTACACGTGTCATTAGGATTCCTATAATAGATATTTACTCTGATAGAGCCAAACGAAAGCCCAAGTCAACGCTATGAACAGAAGGATTATTAAAATATCGACATAATGGACGACAAGAAAAGCCATCTACACCCCAACTACCACCACGAGTTACTTTCAAAGTCCCTTTTTCTGGACCTATTGGGTCTGTCTCTGGCGAGTTTGAGTAATCTCTTTTCCAATCCTGACACCATTCAAAAACATTACCAGACATATCATAAATACCTAACTCATTAGCTTGTTTAGTTGCAATCTTATGAGCACGTAATCCACTATTATGAATATTCCAAGCTACATCCGAAATAGCATTACTTCCACTAAATTCGTAATTCTTACTTTTATTTCCTCCCCTTGCAGCAAATTCCCATTCCGCCTCTGTTGGTAGGCGGAAGTGTTTGCCTGTCCAAGCATTTAATTTCTTTAAAAACTTTTGGCAATCATTCCAGCTCACATTATCCACTGGATAAATAGCATTTTTATTTTTTGAAGGGTTCTTACCCATAACAACAGTCCACAAACCTTGTGTCACCTCGAATTTGCCAATATAATAATCTCGTGTCAACGTTACTTGATGTTTAGGCTTCTCACTATCAAAAACTGCTTCCTGCCCAACATCGGCACCCATAAAGAAAGTGCCCTTTTCTACTTTTACCATCTCAAAAGACGAGCCATCAGGTAGCTTTATTACAATATCATTATTGCTTATGTTTGGGGGAGATACAGATTCTATTTGTTCTCTCAAAGAAACTAAATCTAAAGATGTGGATGACTCAACACTTATTCTGTCTTCTTCCGAACAAGAAACTTCCCTAGCCAATTGCACATGAAGATTAGTCGGAATAGAAGGTTTTAACTTCACGACACCTTCTTCTGATTCATAACCATCGCAAGCTACAACATAAGAATGTTGCCCAATTGGTAATGTAGCTTTGATAATGCTATTACTTCCTTTTACTATTTTATTATCAATAAGAACCGTAGCTGATGATGGTGAATATTGGAGAACTAAAGTTTGCTTTTGTTGTGTAGAAATACTGATTGGTTTTGCCAAAATCAACACATAAGTTCGATTACTCTCTAACTTTTCGACACCATAATTAGCAAAAGTTATCATTATAGGAAGATAGTTCTTGGGTAAGACCTTAATTTGTCGTGATCCTTGTGGCATATAAACCCACGTTTCATTATTGCGTTTTTGTAAATGATAAACAACATTACCTTCCACATCCAATATGTCTCCAACAAATTGCACTTTTATCAAAGCACAATTCTTATCGTTCAAATCCTTCCGTGGTTGAGTCTGAGCAGTCAAATCTGATTCGACAATTGTAAATGATTTTACAAATAGTTCTTGCGCGTTAGATAGTTTAGCAAAAGCAAGAAAAAATAATAGAATATAAAACTTATTCATTGCATTCTTTATATAATACTACTATGCTTTGATAAAATAGATATGCCGCTTAACCTAGCCCAAACGTAGGCGCCATATCTTTAATTCCTTCAGAGCACGCCTTTCGTATTGTGTATTCACGAAGAAATTTATCATAGTCTAGTATTGTTATTTCTATAGCAAAATATTGTTTTTTACCATTTGGCAAAAGACCTTGAATATACAGAATGGGCTTTTCCTTTATTGCTACTTTTTCTAGAATTTTCAACAAATCTTTGACCGTACTTATATCTTTATCATTTATTTTCTGTACCAAGAACCCTTCCTGCATACCTGCATCTTTAATAAGGCCAGGAGAAAGTTTGGTTATTTTGAGTCCATTATAGAACTTTTTTCTAACCCAAATGGTATCACAAACTAGATTCGCACCCAAAAAGTTTATATTAGAAATTTTATTGTCATTTGCTGTATTAGCAACTAAAGTTCCTACAATACTTTCTGTCTGTCCTTCAGAAATAGTGATATTCTTACTTTCCGTGGCATAACCGTCTTTTCTTATTTCCACTTGGTGGCTACCCACCAACAATCCATTAAAGACACGAGGGCTTTGGCCAAGTTTCTTGCCATCCACATAAATATCAGCCCCAAAAGGTTTATAATTTACAGAAAGGTTGCCTTGAATAGCTATCAATTCACCAAAAGCTATATCCATTTTTTGCTGTTGCGCCAATTGGATTGTTTTCTGTTGACTACGATAGCCTTCTTTACGAACCTCTATTAGGTGCATACCATCCTTTACACTACCTGTCCAAGGAATGTTGCCCACAGACTTTTTATCCACATAGAGAGATACGGCAGGAGTAGGACAAGTAACAGTGACAGAAGCCATGGCAGAAACCAAATTCACATTGATAGGTGACATTTCTCCACTACTTACCACAAACGAACCGCTCTTGCTAATATATCCACCAGCTTCCACCTTGTAAGTGTGAGTTCCGTATGAAAGCATTGCAGAATATTCACCATCAGAAGAATTTGCTTGCAATGTTCCGTCAATGAAAAGAACAGCATTTTTAGGCTGTACTTTGAGTACATAGAAGTTACCTCCTGCATCCACTGGTTCTAAATAACTATTAGGTTTAATCAGAGGTAATACATACGTTCTATTACTCTCCAACTTCTCTATGCCGTAGTCTGAGAATGTTATTGTTACGGGGAGATAATTTTGCGTAAGGAGTTTTAGCTGTCTTGAACCTTGCGGCATATATATCCAAGTTTCATTGCCACGTTTCACCAAAGGCATTACAACATTACCTTCTGCCTCAGATATCGTACCAACAAATTGTACTTTTATCAATGCGCAATTCCTATCATTCAAGTCTTTACGAGGTTGAACTTGAGCAGACAAGTCACTTTGCGCAATTTTGAAGGACTCTACTTGTAACTTTTGTGAGCAAATTATATTTATGAAGCCCAACCAAAGAAATAATAAAGAAAATATCCTTTTCATCTATTTTGTATTTATTCCGTAAGAACTAAACGAAAGCCTAAATGGTCTCCACGATAACCAGGAGCAAAGTTACCTCTACATGATATACGACAAGACCTTTCATCCATATCCCAACTTCCACCACGGACTACACGAGCAGCCCCTTCAAAAGGACCACTTGGGTCAAATTGCTGAATAGCTACATAATCTCCTTTCCAATCTTGACACCATTCATAAACATTTCCTGCCATATCATATATACCCAATTCGTTTGGTTGTTTTGTCCCAACAGGATGTGTTTGCCAAGAGTTGCCATCTCCATACCATGCAACTACATTAAGGACATTACTGCCACTAAATTGATAGCCAACATTTCTATTTCCGCCACGAGCAGCAAATTCCCATTCAGCCTCTGTTGGAAGACGGAATTTTCTACCAGTTATACTATTCAACTTACTTATAAATTCTTGGCAGTCAAACCAACTAACATTTTCCACAGGCAAGTTTTCTCCTTTGAAATGTGAAGGATTATTTTCCATGACTACAGCCCATAAGGATTGACTCACCTCAAACGTCCCAATATAATAATCTTGCGACAAAGTTACACGATGAGTAGGGCTTTCATCTTTCCAAGGCTTTTTCATCTCAGGAGTAGCCCCCATTGTAAAAGTACCTGCCTCAACTTTAACCATTTCTATACTAATACCGTTTTTGACAGGAATAGATATTTTGTTACCCGAAAATTTCTCTATCCCATTAGACAAGAATACATCTGTTGCCGCTTGACTATTAGTGTCATTCTGGTTTTTGGATAGAATTATTTGTAGGTTACTAGGAGCAGTTGCCTTCAATTTTACGGTTCCTTCCTCAGACTCATATCCATCACAAACAACCATATAAGAATGCTGTCCAACAGGCAATGTCGTTTTAACAATGCCATTCATTCCTTTCACAAGTTTACTATCAACTAACACCATAGCAGAGCTTGGCGAATACTTGATTGCCAACAACTGCTGTTGAACTGCTTTAACGCCATTAGATGCATTCAGTGTCAAAATATACGTCCTATTGCTTTCGACCCTTTCTACACCATAGTTTGAAAAAGACACCATTATGGGAGAATAATTTGGATGCTTCACTTTGAGCATACGAGAGCCTTGCGGCATATACACCCAATACTCGCCAGTCATGTTTACAACATTTCCTACAATGTTTCCTTCAAACTGCACACCTTGGAGTCCAATTCCAACCTTAACCAATGCACAGCTCTTGTCATTCAAGTCTTTACGAGGTTGTGTTTGGGCAGAAAGGTCATTTACTCCGAGGGCAAAAGATTTTACAATTAGTTCTTGTGAATAAACGGAAACAAATATAAAAAACAATATAAAAAAGGTGAAAACTCTTTTCATGTCATTCATTATAGTTTATTAAACTTACAATTCTGAAAGTACCAACCGAAAGCCCAATCCACCAAAGCTATCGTTAGGAGAATAACTTTCTCGATTAGATACTGTGTTCTTTGTGTCAATGTAAAAGCAACATCCGCCACGGACAACTTTCTTTTCTCCAAAAGAAGGTCCTATAGGATTAGTCTGAGATGACTCTGTATATGAACCATACCAATCTTGACACCACTCATACACATTGCCACTCATGTCAAAAATCCCCAGTTCATTAGCTTTTTTCTTCCCAACAGGATGTGTTTTAAAATCACTATTATCAACAAACCAAGCAAATTTTGATAGTTGGTTACTACCACTATACTGATAATTATGGGTTTTCTTACCACCACGAGCTGCGTATTCCCATTCTGCTTCTGTTGGCAATCGAAAATTTTTACCAGTCATATGATTTAACTGTCTGATAAATTCTTGACAGTCAAACCAACTTATTCGCTCAACAGGAAGCTTGTTTCCTTTAAAACGAGAAATATTACATCCCATTACAGCTTCCCATACATCTTGTGTCACTTCAAATTTTCCAATATAATAATCTTGAGTTAAAGATACTTGATGAATGGGATATTCATCGTTCTCGGGAGATATTATTTCTTTTGTTCCCCCCATTATGAATGTCCCTGCCTTGACCTTTACCATCTCTATACTAATCCCATTTTTAACAGGGATAACCATCGTACTACCAGAAGTATTTGAACTATTAGAAGAAGTTGGTTGGTGTTGCGCAGCCGATTGAGCAATAGGTTGAACAGTTTGCGCCACATTTCCTTTCTGATTAAGCACTAGCACATACGTCCTATTACTTTCCAACTTTTCTACACCAAAATCTGCAAAAGTAACCATTATCGGCAAATAATTCTTGGTTATCACCTTAACCTGTCGTGAATTCTGAGGCATATACACCCAGACCTCGTTACTTCGCCTACTCAATGGTTGTACTACATTACCCTCGACATCCAACACTTTACCCACAAACTGCACTTTTACAAGGGCACAGTTTCTATCGTTCATATCCTTGCGTGGCTGAAGTTGTGCAGTCAAATCGGATGATGCCAACTCAAACTCAGGAGTGAGCTTTTGTGCCGAAACCGAAAAAACTGTAGATGTCAAGAATATTACAATTAGAACTAATTTACTCATATTCAGCTTATATCTAGCAAAACCTACATACCCACTACCTGACAAACGACTCCACTTTCACTCCATTCTGATAAAGAGCGCCACTTTGCAAGACACCATTCTCACAATACCCATCAATATAATCTCCAGAACCAGGAACGGTAGAACAACCGCCTATAGCGTGAGAACTATGAAATTTCATTCTGCCATTACCATGAGGCTTTCCGTTAAGAAGACCGCCTATCCATGTGGCATAGCCAAGATTTACAGAACCCGAAGTAGCCGTTTCTTTCTTTGATGGCTTATTGGGTTCATGCCTCCTTGCAACTTTCTCTTCTTTTGTTTTCTTTTCTTCTTTTTCAGAAACAGTCTTTTCTTCTGTAGCAGAAGCCTCCTTTTCTTGTTCCTCTTTTGTTTGCGCCACAAACTTAACGGTTGCTATCGTATCGTGAGATACTGAGACTGTATCAGTAACCATAGCACTCTTTGGTTTGTCTTCAAATCGCAGATACTTGCTTGCAGTCCATCCAATAGCAAGCACTACCAATCCTCCCACTACAACCAACCCTATTTTCTTTGCAGGGAATCGCGAGGAAGAATTAGAAACAATCGAGTCTGTTACCAAATGCCCATTACCTCCCATCTCAAAACTGCCACCGTCATTTGAGCTCGCCTTACCTTGCAGCAATACATTTTGAAAGTCAGAGATATTCTGTAAATGAAGACTACCATCCTTTTGCATTCCACAAATGATAGCATCCAATGTATTCTGCGAGATATTCTCAGGCAAAGCCCGATATATCTTATGGATACTTTGCTCCGCCGCATCACAAGGTTCCTTGCCTGTCAACATATATAATAAGGTGGCAGCAAGAGAATAGATGTCAAGCGATGGCAAGAATTCTGCAACAGGTTGCTTTAGCTCTATCGGTGAATACCCTTTCGAATATCCTCCTACACCTTTCTCTCTCTTTGGTTTCCCTTTCACGAAATACAAAGCTTGTCCAAAATCTATCAAAACAGGTTTAGCGGCAGTTCCTTCACCAACCATCATAATGTTTTCTGGTTTGATGTCCAAATGGAGAATATCGCAATTATGCAGATAAGAAATAGCTCCAGACAAGGCTGTCACAAGAGTTTTTGCTTGATCCTCAGGCAAAACTCCTCCTTGTTCTGATACATATTGGTAAAGAGTTACATTGCCCAAATAAGCCATCACATAATATACGGTATTGTTTTGCTCAAACACCTCGTTGACAGGCACGATATTAGTATGCTTCAACGAATGTAAGATTTCTGCCTCCTCTCGAAAGTCTTGCTTTGCTTGTTTAAACACTTGCTGATTTTCAGTAGCAACCACAACACGACCTTGGGAATCTCTGGCACAAATCTTGCCCATAAAGAATTCTTTGATAGTGAACATTGCCACTTGCGGAATGTTGCCAACCATAATCTGAGCCTTGGCAAAATAAGTGATGCCAAAACCACCCTGATGAAGTTGCTTTTCTATTGTATATGTTGTTGCTCCTTCCAAAACGGAGCCTATCGCCAATGCGTTTTCTATCATAATAACAGTTAGTTTGTAAGACAAAAATGGGTTTTACCCAATACAAATTCTTGGTTCAGCAGAATGTAAACGGATGTACCTATAGGTATCACCTTTCTCGAAAGATACACAGGATTCTTCGACTTGTTGACTGTGAGGAGATATTTATAGGTACTACCCACAGCCTCTACCCACAGCGTAATAGAGCGATGGCTGATGGTACGGTCACCCTCTATCATAATGTCGGAAGGAGAAGAAGGGTCATGCATTCCTATCGTATTAGCGCCCAATTGCAAGGCATGATATTTGTCCTTGTTATAAAAATGCCTTTTCTTCTGTAATAGTCGAGCAATAGCCCCAGAAGGAGTTCCTTTCGTATTAATAATAGGGTCGGTTACTGGATGTGAGGTCGTGGCTTGGGCAGAATCCCCTTGCTGACCTGTTGCTCCAAATCGAATTTGTTTCTCCGTTATTTTTACCCCAAAAGTATGTGCACATTCTTCATTTGGACATTTGATTTTTACCAATTCCCCTTGCTCAGGAACATAAAAAAGTACCGCTTGTCCACACTTAGGACATTTGGTAGCAATAATAGGCTTTTTATTGTTTTCCCCAACCTCCATATTACCAACTCATTAATACATTGTTATATAAGGCTTTGGAAGTCACAAGTTGTGGATGCTGCTTCTTGTTATGCAATTGTACATCTTTATGGACGTACTTAAACAACTCCATCACTGTGATATTCTTATCCCCATCACTATCCGCCTTGCCTCTCAGACCTTTAGTAATACCATTGGTCATCAATCCAGAACCAACCAAAGGACTCTCCGATGACTTCTCATCAGAACGAGATGACAAATAAACTATATATCGAGGATTATCTTTCATAATATTCTCCCATGCCTTCCCATCATTCTCAACCCAAGCTTTAGAATGCATATTATTGGCAGCAGAACCAGAGAAGCACGCATCAATATAGCATACAATATCCTTTGCGCTGCATTGGTCTAACTCTCTGAACAAATCATTGTATGACAACATTTCCGAAGCATCAGATGCATAAGTACAAATGATATTCTCCATACCATGACCGCTATAAGAGAAGACAATTCTATCAGAAGAAGTTGTCACGCTCTTTACCTTTCGGATGGCTGCGATGATATTGGCACGGGTAGCATTCCGAGAAGTAAGCAACACCACTATAGCTCCTTTCGACTTATATAGTGAAGATAGGTTTTTGGCATCTTTGGTCGACTGAGTGAGATCATTCTCTGTACCTTCATAATTAGACACTCCTGTAATGATGGCGTATGTTTTCTGTGCCGTAGCTGTGATAGCTAATAGGAATGTCGATAGAACTATGACTAAAAATCTTTTCATAATGGGTAATATTTTTAAGCGTGAGCTTTACAACGACTACACATTTGGTTCTTGAATTCGATTTCAGACAAAGGCTTAGAGCAACAAGGACAATTCAACTTGCCAGCATATTTGCTATTGAATGTCCTTAGCTTGGAATCTTTGCCGATATAGACATTGATTAATGCTTGAAGAATTGTAGTAAAGACGGCAGTTACCGCTACTCCATATACCTTCTGGTGTAGTGGGAGCAACAAGGTCAACACAAGACCTATCAATGCAGAGACAAATCCAGGCAAGAATTTCATCATATTCTTCTTTTGCAACTTGGCATCAATATTTGCCTTTTCCATAACAGCCTTCTCGTGTATCTGAAGTATTTGCCTAAACTCCTGCTGATAATTCTTTGGGTCATCCTCCAATATATGATGAGCATAAAAGGTAAAGCCCATGCTAGTTTGGTCAGCAAGGACAATACGTGTAAACTCTGTTATGTTCATTCTCTTAATCTGTACTAGTTCGTCATCCTCATTGATGATATAGGTACCGTTTGTAGAATTGAGGTCTTCCAATATCCAATCTCCACTATCAGTTACTGTGATTCTGGCATGTTGTCGGCTAACCCTCTCACCATTAATGGCAAACCTCTGCGTACCCTCTTTTCCTATGATTACTTCTTTCATGATTATTTTTCTCTGATTGTGCTTTGGCTCACCAAATCCTTATACTTTTTCAACAAAGGCTTTGGTAGCTTGAGCGTTATCGTATTCTTCATACAATCAGACAACACAAGATGTTGCTTTAGAAGATTAATGTCATAAAGGAACAATTGATTGATTATTACACTTCTTCCTAGTCTAACAAATGGGCTTGTCTGTCCTGAGCTATAAGATGCTGAAATCATCTTTTCCACTTTTGATAATCCAAATGAAAGAACGATGTTTAGTCCTCCAATATAGCAAATCTTGGTGTAATTACCATCTGCCATGACATAGGCTATGTTGTCAACAAACAACATTACCAATTCATCTCTGTTATTGATGCATATTTTCTTCATGCTTCTTTCTTATTTTTCTTGCTAAAATTTTTCTCTACAGAATGAGAAATCAACCTTTTTATATCATTATACTCTTGGCTCTCAAACATCTTCTTAAAGAAATCACATTTACAAAGCTCTTTTATATATTCGCTATTTTCAATTTGTCTATCAGCAAACTTTACTTGATTGAAGAAATAGAAAATAGCCTGTTTGGATGTTATACAATTTTGGACTCTTGTTATTTTCTCATCTTTACTACTATACAGAACTACTCTCTTAGAAGTTATATTATGAATACAAGAATATAAAATTTGAAAAGTTTGATGCAATTTGTCTCTTTGTACTAAATTTTCTGTAAAAATATCATATAACGTATTCATTTGAAGCATCGTCAATTCTTTACATGTACAATAACTTGTTAATGTCCTTATATATTCATAAAAGTTGTCATATATAGAATAATCCTTTTTTATTTCGAAAAAGATTTGTTTTTTCGAAATTCCTAGAATTGTCAATCGTTCTTTGTATATAAAATCTAAAGGGTATTTTATTTTTTGCTTTTTGTAGATACAAGGTTTTTCTTCTAAAAAACGTTCTAAGATTTTCTAATTCCTTTTCAAGGTTGTCCCTTGTATTTAGTTCTACATATTTATAAATAGCAAATCCCAAGACAATCGTATTTATACAAGTGCCAATTATGTCTATTATTATTTTCGTATTCATAAGTCAATATTTAAACTAGCTACCGTTTTTGATAAAATAAAACTAAATTTTCTCCAAAAATGCACTTGGCACATACGCCGTGCATACAGTCACCAAACCATCGACCACCACTGCCACCCTTTGTTGTCCTTGCCATCTTGCCACTCTGCCCATTACCCCCTTAAATGCACCATCTACGACCTTAACCCATTGCCCAGTCTGAAACTTTGGTACATCAACTAACGAAACTATTATATTGTCCACATCAGCTTCACAGACTATCTTCAAGCTAGTCATTTGGTTATTTGGCACAATCATCGGAAACTTCTCGATTTTGTTACCAACATGGATGTGGCGATAATAAAAACGGAGGAAAGGGAGGTTTACGTTGTCGTAAACAAAAGATTTAAGTTGTTCTTCGGTACCATAGGCGAAGAAGATGTTGGGTAAACGTGATTCAGTTACGACTTTGCGCTTACCTTTGATAAGTTTTACTACATTAGTGGTAGGATAGAAAGCCGTGACGCCTTTGGCTGTCAAATAGTCGTATGCCTTTTTCTCTCTGCCATAAGTGGTACGCAAGGCATACCAATGAGAAAGATCTTCCTCGTTTTGTACTTTAGACTTACTTAATATATGGACACTTCTGGTGGACACCCCTGTTTGTGAACTCT
>ERZ1026862.258-NODE-258-length-34918-cov-56.278375_pt1 | contig 34918 bp, 34 predicted proteins | sample MGYA00380161_ERZ1026862 | MGnify/ENA primary metagenome ERZ1026862 (study PRJEB33269, sample SAMEA4719797) | human gut metagenome | biome: human-associated habitat; feature: organic feature; material: feces | place: Cameroon | collected 2013-10 ... | reverse complement strand
CTTCTATCCTGCCTTGGAGAGCGACAACAATGGCAACGTAGCCATCAGATTTACCTTGCCTGAAAGCGTGACCACCTGGAAGTTCATGGGATTGGCTCATGACAAGGAAATGCGCAACGGTTTGCTGGTGGATGAGGCTGTGGCTCAAAAGACCGTGATGGTGCAGCCTAACATGCCTCGATTCCTGCGTGAGGGAGACAAGGCTACCATCGTGGCTAAGCTCTCCAATACCTCTGACAAGAAGGTGAGCGGAAATGCCCGTATGCAGATTTTGGATGCTGAAACCCAGAAGGTGGTTTGGCAGAAAACGCAGAACTACAGCATCAATGCTGAGGGTTCTGCTACCGTTTCTTTCGATGTTCAAGGTCTGAAAGAGGGCGTATATATTAATAAGGTGGTGGCTGCCGGAAACGGATACAGCGATGGCGAACAGCACTATCTGCCGGTCTTGAGTGATCGTGAACTCGTAGTGAATACGCTGCCTATCACCTTGCATCAGCAAGGCGAACAGAGCTTCGACCTGAGCAAACTCTTCCTGGACAAGGAGGGCAAGCAGGCAAAGGGAACAGAGGAGGCAAAGGTCACCGTGGAATATACCAACAATCCAAGTTGGCTGATGATCAAGGCGTTGCCTGCCATCAGCAATCCGGATGATGAGGACGCCATCTCGCTGATGTCTGCCATCTATGCCAATACCATCACCACTTATATCCAGAAAAATCTATCTTTGGAAACCAGTCGTCTGCAGAATCAGGTGGAGAAACTGAAGAAATTGCAGAACGCTGATGGTTCCTTCTCCTGGTGGAAGGGAATGAAGGGCAGCAGATATATGACTACGGCTATAGCCGAGATGATGGTTCGTCTGAATGCCATCGCCGGCACGCAAAAGTCAATCTCTAAAATGCTGACTTCTGCCATCAATTATCTCTCCTGGCAGACAGCTCGTGAAGTTAGAGAGATGAAGAAGATGGAGGAGAAGAAGCACAAGGTAAGTCCAAGTGAACAGGCGCTGCATTATCTCTACATTCTCTCAATGGATGGCAGAAAGATGAAGGAAAATTTCGAACAGGACCAGGCTTATCTGCTGGATAAAATGTCGAAGATGACCAGTGATTTCACCATCTATGGTAAGGCACGTGCTGCTGTGGTGCTCGCCAAGAACAGTCAGCAGAATGCTGCTTATCGCGAAAAAGCGGGTGAATATCTGCAGAGCGTGAACGAATATGCCGTTTATCGTGAGGAGATGGGCCGCTATTATGATACCCGTAAGGCACTCTATAGCTGGAGAAACTATAAGATTCCTACTCAGGTATCTGTGATAGAGGCGATGCAGCTGCTGAAGCCGAATGACAAGCAGACCATTGAGGAACTGCAGCGTTGGCTTCTGATGTCGAAACGTACTCAGGTTTGGGATACTCCAGTAAATACCGTGGATGCTGTCTATGCCTTTATGAAAGGTAATGAAAGCAACTGGAACAAGAAGGCAGAAAATGCCGTTTTGAAATTGGATGGCAAGCAGCTTCCGATGCCGCAGGATTCTACGATGTTGGGTTATATCAAGACAGAGAAGGTGGGCAAGGCATCAACCTTGAGCATCAATAAGAAGAGCGACTATACCAGTTGGGGTGCCGTTTATGCAGAATTTAAACAGCCGCTCAGCGAAATCGCTTCTTCCGAGTCGGGCATCAAGGTTCGCCGTGTCGTTGTTACTGCCGAATCGCAGGGCAAGGAAAAGTCTCTGGCTAAGGTTGGCGAGAAGGTAAAGGTAACGCTGATGATCACCGCCGACCGTGATTATGATTTCGTGGAAATCGAAGATAAGCGTGCCGCCTGCCTGGAACCGGTAAACCAGCAGAGCGGTTATCAATGGGGCATGGGTTGCTATGTTTCTCCAAGAGACAACACAACAAATTTCTATTTCGATCGTTTATCTAAAGGTAAGCACGTTGTAGAAATGGAATATTATGTTGATAGAAATGGTGAATATCAAGCTGGTTCTTGTTCTGCCCGATGCGCTTATAGTCCTGAGTTCTGTGGACGAGATGCCGCTTATAAGTTAAGCGTACATCAATGAGAAATGAGAAATTAGAAATTAGAAATTGAAAATATAATAATTGATTATGAATAAGATTGATATAAATAAGAGAATAGGGGTGTTGTTGTGTTCTACATTGGTTGCGATGGCAGCCAATGCACAGAAACTGACAACGCAAAATGAAAAGGTGGATTGTGGACAAATTGTTTATCTGCATCCTGTAACGGCTGAGTTTCAGATGAAGAATGATGGTAATCGTTCCTTGATCATCAATGATGTGAAGAAAAGTTGTGGCTGTACTGATGTCTCTTATCCTAAAACAAGTATTCCGGCAGGTGATAGCTTCGTTGTCAAAATGACGTATGATGCCAAACAGATGGGTACTTTCCACAAGCAATTGTTGCTTTATACCAATGCTGCAGAAGAACCATGTCTCTTGACTATGCAGGGAAAAGTTGTTGAAAAAGTTTCAGATTTTGCAGGTAGCTATGATTATATGTTAGGTGCAGTGAAGTCTGATGCCCAAGATGTGGAATTTGATGATGTGAATCGTGGAGACCGTCCTGTTCAGCGTATTCATATTTTTAACCCAACAGAATCTGCCATGGAACCTGTTGTGATGCATTTGCCAAGTTATTTGACCGCACAGGTATCACCTTCACGCTTGGGGCCTCATCGCTCTGGAGAAGTTGTACTGACGCTTGATTCTAAGAAATTGCATGATTTCGGTTTGAACCAGACAAGTATTTATTTGGGAGAGCGACCTGGCGATAAAATCTCTTCTGAGAAAGAAATCTCTGTTTCTGCAGTTTTGTTACCTGGATTTGAAGAGATGACTTCCAGTCAGAAAGCGCAAGCTCCAAAGGTTGCGCTGTCAACGTCAACTTTGGATTTAGGCAGTTTCAATGGCAAGAAAAAACTGAAAGGTGAAGTTATCCTGACAAATCAGGGAAAGTCAAATCTGGAAATTAGAAGTATGCAGATGTTTACTGAGGGACTGCAGGTTTCATTAGGAAAGCGAACCATCAAACCTGGTGAATCTGTGAAACTGAAAGTGACTGCCATTGCAGCTATACTCAAAAAGCAGCGTTCAAGAACTCCTCGTGTACTGATGATTACAAATGATCCTGACCATGCGAAGGTGGTAGTAAGAATACAAGTGAAAAAATAATAAGAAACAGGTATGCAGATAGAAATGGATAATGGCAGTGGCTTTTGCTTTGGCGTGACTACTGCCATTAAAAAAGCAGAGGAAGAACTGGCAAAGGGTGTCAAACTGTATTGTTTGGGTGACATCGTACATAATGGTATGGAGGTGGAGCGACTTCACGAAGCTGGTCTTCTCACCATCGATCATGAGGAAATGAAAAATCTTCATCATGTAAAGGTTCTTCTTCGTGCGCATGGAGAACCTCCTCAGACTTATGCTCTTGCAGAAAAGAATAATATAGAGATTATTGATGCGACTTGTCCGGTTGTGCTTCAACTTCAAAGACGTATCAAAAAGCAGTTTGTGAGCAATCCTGATGCTCAGATTGTTATTTTTGGAAAGAAAGGTCATGCTGAAGTATTAGGATTGGTGGGTCAGACGGAAAGCCATGCGATTGTTGTAGAGAAGTTTGATGAGGTGAAACAACTGCAGGAAATGGGTAAGTTGGATTTCTCTAAAGATATCTATCTTTATTCGCAGACGACTAAGAGCTTGGATGAATTTCATCGCATTATAGATTATTGTCAGGAGCATATTGTAGATGGAGCTACATTTAAAAGTTTTGATACCATCTGCAGACAAGTGGCAAATCGCATGCCTAATATTGCAAACTTTGCCAGCAAACATGATGTGATACTTTTTGTCAGTGGCCGTAAAAGCTCTAATGGAAAGGTATTATTCAATGAATGTAAAAGTGTGAATCCGAATAGTTATCAGATAGAGAGTGCTGATGAGATCAATATGGATTGGGTGAAGAATGTGAAGTCGGTTGGTATTTGTGGGGCTACAAGCACACCAAAATGGTTGATGGAAGAAATCATGAATCATTTGAAAAATGCAATCGGACAGTCTGAGTAAAGATACATATATAAAAACAGGTGGTAAGGCTTCTCACGAAGACCCACCACCTTCAAAAAACAGTAATTAACTCAAAATTTATAATCTATATCATTACTACCTTGTCATTTGATTGCAAATATATTAAAAAGAAAAATAAATTCCAACTATTTTTCAATGAAAGTTATAATTGTTTAGCTAAAATCTTTCCGTTTAACAGATTTTTGCAAATCTAACGCTATTTTTGTGTGATAGCGGTCTGGTAATGCTGCATCAACCATTCTTTTTGTTGAGGAATAGTCATGTTACTATTATCTAGAATCAAGGCGTCATCAGCTTTCTTGAGAGGGGATACCTCTCTATGGGTATCGATATAATCTCGTTCTTCTACATTTTGAAGGATGTCGTCAAAATCTGCTGCCATTCCTTTTGCTTTCAGTTCATCATAGCGGCGCTGTGCTCTAACCTGTGAACTGGCTGTAACGAAAACTTTCAGTTCGGCATGAGGGAATACCGTAGTGCCGATGTCTCTACCATCCATTACGATGCCTTTGGCTTCTCCCATTTTTTGCTGTTGTGCTACCAAGGCTTTTCTGACGAAAGGTATGGCAGCAATAGGACTGACATGGTTGGATACCTCCAGAGTTCTGATTTCTTTTTCTACCAATTCGCCGTTGAGATAGCAGTCTGGCGTTTGTGTGTCAGGATTCAGTTTAAAAGAAATATGGATGTTTGGCATTTCTTTTTCTAAGTTGTCTGTATCTACACTTCCGTCTTCCAGGAAGAGATGATGACGCATGGCATAGAGAGCCACCGAACGATACATGGCTCCTGTATCAACATATATGTAACCTATTTCTTTAGCAAGGTCTTTCGCCATCGTACTCTTTCCACAAGAAGAGTAACCATCTATAGCTATCGTAATTTTCTTCATTTTATTGGATATTTATGATATTGTTTCTAATTATAATCTTATAATGTATATGCTAAATTGGCAATGATGCTGCTACTGCTGACGTGATATTTTCCGTAAGCAATATTCAGATGGAAACGGTTGAGATTAATACCTCCTCCAAAGGAAAGTCCTGCTCCATGGCTACTGCCTTTCTCCTCAGAGTTGCTGTCTATTTTCATCTCTTTTGCTCTTCTGAAATTATAGCCTCCGCCGATCCATATCTGATCAGAAAGTAAAAGTTCAGCTCCGATTACGGCATGGTAGATAAAACTCTTCTCCCAATTGTTGAGATTAACCAAAGTAGCAGAGACTCTTAATGGAGTGTTCGTAAAGCGTTTGCTCACTCCCACTTGTAAATCAATCGGCATCTTGTCATATTCATCCTGATATGCTTTTATCTGTCCGCCCAAATTCTTGGCAGTAGCAGAAATGGACCATTCGTGCTCGGGATCATAATAATTGATACCGAGATCAACACCCACTCCAATAGAATTGTAGTCGCCAATATAGGAAGTGATGAATTTGGCAGCAATACCACCAGCAATTTTATCGCTCAACATATATGAAAAGTAACCGGCTATGGTAATGTCCTTGGCAGAAAAATCGCCTAAGATGTTATTGTTAGCATCGGTTTCCTTCATGTTACCATAATCCATGTATTGGGCAGAAACCGCCCAGGATGCTTTTTCCTTGATGACACGATTAAAAGAGGCAGAAGCAGTATTGACTCCTGACATATAATTCATATAATTGAGGTTAATGGTCTTGTCGCTTACCGATGAAAGTAAGGCAGGATTTTGGAATATGAGAGCTTCGTCATCTTCTATTAAGGTGACGTTATCTCCACCAAGTGCAGCAGCATGAGCACTAACAGGTAGGCGGAGGAAATTATATCCCGTTTGGCTCTCTTGGGCGTGCAATTTTGATGCAAAAAGCGTCAAGAGAGCGAAAAAAACTATTTTTTTCATTTAAATTCTCTAATTATTTTGCAAAGATACACTTTTTTTCAATAATAAGACGTAAATTTGCATTGATTTCGTTTAATATAACGATTGTACACTTCATTTATTGTAGAAGATTCTGCAAAAGAGGAGATTTAAAAGTGGAAATAAAGAAGACTAATAGTGCACGACTGGATAATAAGCGGGGAACTTTTTTCTTGCTGGGTATGGTTATGACTTTATCTTTCGTATTTGTAGGCTTGCAATATCAAAATCATGCATCTGATTCCGATTTAGACTCTGATGATCTGGAGGAGTTAGCACAGGATTTGGAGATGAATATGCCTGCAGAACAAAAGGATATGGTATCGGCAGAAGCTCCTTCTGCGCCCGTCTCTAAATCCATTACGCAAGAGGTAAAAGCTGCAGAGAAAACAGAAACTGCTCCTCAAAAAATCAGCAGTACTACAAGTGAACTGGTGATTGGTGATGGTGAAGGGGAAGTGGATGGCTCTGATATTAAAGAGGCAGTACCAGAAAATGTGGTAGATAAATCCAATTCTGCTGCATTGGCTGAGGCTCCAATCAATTTTACGGTTGTACAGAAAATACCGCAATTCCCTGGAGGATGGTCTGTTTTTATGCAATGGCTTACAAAAAACTTAAAATATCCTCATTCTGCACAACAGAATAAAATACAGGGAACGGTAGTCGTGTCTTTTATCGTCAACAAGGATGGTAGTGTGGCTGATCTGAAAGTGAGCAAGTCGGCAAATCCCGTCTTGGATCATGAGGCTATGCGTGTGCTGAAAATGATGCCGAAATGGAAACCTGGAATGGATAAAAACAAGGTTTGTCGTACGATGATTGCCATTCCTGTGGTATTTCAATTGTAATGTGAATCTTAAAATGATATGTTCGATTAATTAATAATAAATTTAATATATAATGAAGACAGCTGATGAAATTTTAAAGATGGTTAATGAGTTCTTGGACCATTTGTCATACGACAGAAAACCTGAGTCTCTTTACGAACCGATTAAATATGTCCTCTCTATGGGAGGAAAACGTATTCGCCCTACGTTAATGCTTTTGGCTTATAATCTCTATAAGGAAAATCCGGAAGACATCCTCATGAATGCCTGCGCTTTGGAGACCTATCATAATTATACTTTGTTGCATGATGATTTGATGGATAATGCCGATATGCGTCGTGGTCATTTGACGGTCCATAAAAAATGGAATGATAATACCGCCATCTTGTCTGGTGACTCTATGTTGGTTCTCGCCTTTCATCGTATGATGCAGTGTGATGCCAAACATTTAAAAGACATCTTGGATCTCTTTACGGTTACTGCATTGGAAATTGGTGAAGGTCAGCAATATGATATGGAGTTTGAAACTCGCAATGACGTAAAGGAAGAAGAATATATTGAGATGATTCGTCTCAAGACGAGTGTTCTCTTGGCTTGTGCTTTGAAAATAGGTGCAATATTGGCAGACGCAAGTGCTGAGGATGCAGACAATCTCTATAAGTTTGGAGAACAAATTGGCTTGGCATTCCAGTTGCAGGATGATTATCTCGATGTTTATGGTGATTCCAAGGTCTTTGGTAAAGAAATTGGAGGTGACATCACTTCCAATAAAAAAACTTATATGCTCATTAATGCCTTCAACAAGGCCAATGTTGCGCAGCGTGAGGAATTAACCCGTTGGGTTAGTGCTCGTGATTTTGACAGAAATGAGAAGGTAGATGCTGTGACTCGTCTTTATAATGAGATAGGTATCGATCAATTGGCGCAAGATAAGATTGCTTATTATTTCGCGCGAAGTAAGAAATTCCTTGACGCTGTCAATGTACCTGAAGAGAAAAAAGAGGAATTGCGCAAGTATGCTCAAAAAATGATGAAACGCCAATATTAACAGGTGTTCGTCGGATTGTTTGTATTGAAAGTAACTTTTTAAAATAGTAGAGGAGATATTCAAGTGCCATATAGGAGACTGCCAAAAACTGATACAGCAAGGCTGAAAGCATTGAAAACGCTTTTGGACAATAATGATACTTATACGGTTAGGGAACGCTTTATTGATTGGAAGACAATCAATAAAGCGCAACCTGCGTATGATAAGTTGTTGACTGCTTCAGAGCAGTATAAGGTCAACTTGAAGGCTCAGACCAGATTTACGGGGAAGATAGATAAATTGCAGAAAAATGCGATAATGTATTTAAGTCATTTCCTGCAAGTCTTATTTTTAGCTGTGGAACGTGGCGAAATCAAACGAAGCTGTCTTACTCTGTATGGACTTGACGAGGAAGCATCTGCTGTTCCTCATCTCAAAACGATAGATGGACTTTTGGACTGGGGACAGAAAATTATTGCTGGTGAGAAAGCCAGACTCAAACAAGGTGGAAGACCGATTTATAATCCTACTATAGGCATGGTCTCTACCCATTATGATATTTATTGTGAGGTCATTGAAAAGCAACGCATTTTGCAGGATAGGGTGAATGATTCTATAGAAAAACTCAGGTTGTTGAGACCTGCGGTCGATGAGGTGATTTTGGATTTATGGAATCAGATAGAACATCATTTTGTGAATGAACCACCTGAAACCCGTTTTAATCATTGTCGTGAATATGGCATCGTATATTATTATCGGCGCCATGAACCGCATATTTATTGATATGGATTTCTTATATAATGATTGATATATGAAAATAGTAGATACACATACTCATCTTGATGGTGAGGAGTTTGATGAAGATCGCTCAGAAGTTATTATGCGTGCAAAGGAGGCTGGGGTCGGCATGGTGTTTCTCCCTGCTATTGATGTGAAGACATCAGAAGCAGTATTGAAGTTAAGTCATGAATATCCTGGCTATGCATATCCTATGGTAGGACTTCATCCAGAGGAAGTGAAAGCCGATTGGAAAGAACAATTGAAAAAAATAGAGGCTATTTTGGATGAGCATCTTACAGCTGTGGATGGTTTGAATGGGATTAAGTATAAAAGCGATTACATTGCAATCGGGGAAATCGGACTTGATTTCTATTGGAGCCGTGAGTTTGAAAAAGAACAGCTTGAGGCTTTCGAGAAACAAGTTGAGTGGTCTTACGAGACGGGGCTTCCTCTGATGATACATTGTCGTAAAGCTCAGAATGAAATGTTGCATATATTACGTAAATGGAAAGATAAACTGCCAGGTGGAGTTTTTCACTGTTTTACAGGCAACCAGCAAGAAGCTAAAGAATTATTAGAGTATGATAATTTTGTACTTGGTATTGGTGGCGTGTCAACATTCAAGAGCAGTCATTTGCGTGAAGACCTTCCCGCAGTAGTACCTCTGGAAAGAATCGTTTTAGAGACAGATAGTCCTTATATGGCTCCTGTTCCATATCGTGGTAAGCGTAATGAAAGTGCCTTTGTAGTACAAGTCATGAAGACCTTGGCAACTGCTTATGGTGTCAGTGAAGAAGAGGTTGCAAAGGTGACTAATCAGAACGTAGAACGTGTTTTTGGTGTAAAAACGGGACAATTTTCTTAAAGAAATATAAAAAGAATAGTTATTTATGGTATTTTGCCCGAAAAGCGATAATTTTGCAGTCCGAATTGCGATGCGATGTTTATCATGGTATTGTTTGTTTCGGTATTCAATAGCGTCTTTGACGGCAGATGAAGGAAAGGTGCTCGAGTGGCTGAAGAGGCACGCCTGGAAAGCGTGTAACCGGCAAAACCGGTTCGGGGGTTCGAATCCCCCTCTTTCCGCTGTATCTTATTTTAAATAATATGAAGAAATATACATTTATTGCGCGTTTCGCAATATTGATATTTATGATATCTTCTTCTTTACCGATATGGGCACAAGAAGAGTCGATGGGATTCCATCAAGCACTTAAGACTAAGTTTATTGAGGGAAATGCAGGCTTTATGTCGCTTGTTGCCATAGCTTTAATTATTGGCTTGGCTTTCTGCATAGAGCGAATTGTCTATCTGAGTCTTTCTGAAATTAACGCTAAGCAGTTGATGGCTGATCTTGATGTGAAAGTAGCTGCGGGTGATATTGAAGGCGCAAAAGAATTGTGTCGTAATACCCGTGGACCTGTTGCCTCTATCTGCTATCAGGGTCTGCTGCGCATCAAGGATACGATGAGTGATATAGAGCGTTCGGTTTCAAGTTATGGTTCTGTGCAGGTTGCTAATTTGGAAAAAGGATGTTCGTGGATTACCCTTTTCATTGCAATGGCTCCTTCTTTAGGCTTTTTAGGTACCGTCATTGGTATGGTTATGGCTTTTGATCAAATTCAGCAAGCTGGAGATATTAGTCCTACGATTGTGGCTTCTGGTATGAAAGTCGCTTTGTTGACAACTATTTTTGGTATCATAGTTGCTCTGATTTTACAGGTCTTCTATAATTATATCTTGTCTAAGATCGAACATATCACCAGCCAGATGGAGGAATCTGCGATTTCTCTGATGGATATTATAGCAAAGTATAAAGATGAAAATTAGTAATATGAAGAAATGGCCGACAGAAAAGTTGTCACAGTCCATATTCTATGTGTTGGTAGGTTTTGCTGTGATTACTTTTTTCCTGTTCTTCTTTGTAGGATATGATATGCCTTTCGAGGAGAACCCGGATTTTAATGCTCCATTTTTTACTAATCTTTTATTGGTTACCATGTGGATATTTTTCCTCTTAGCCTTATGTCTGGCAATATATTCATTTGTCAGGGCAGGTAAAAGAAAGTCCAAGGGTGAGATGAAGATGAATGGTATTCCTGCAGGGAATATTGTTTGGATTACATGGGGAGGAACTTTGGCATTGTTGGTTTTAACGTTCGTCTTGGGTTCCTCAGGAATGATTTTGATTAATGGACAGGCTTTTACTGATTGGTTGTGGCTTAAATTATCAGATATGTTTATATGGTCTTCTGCCACATTGTTATTGTGTGCTATAGGAGCAGTTTTATTTGGTGCTACACGTTATATCAGAAAAGACCGTAAAAGATTTAAAAAGTAATTATGTTTGTTAGACGAAATAAAAGGCAAGTTCCTGGAGTGAACACCGCTTCAACAGCAGATATTTCTTTTATGTTGCTGATATTCTTTCTTGTCACGACTTCAATGGATGTTGACAAGGGACTTTTTCGTCTATTACCTTCTCCTGAACCTCAGAAACAGTTGAAGACTGAAACGATAGTAGATAAGAATACTTTGATGGCTTTGCATGTTACTGCCGATCATCGTTTGCTCTTGAATGATAAGCCTATTGAGGTTTCTCGACTGAAAGGTGAAATCATTCAGTTTGTCAATCGTTTAGGCAATCGTCATCTCATCTCTATAGAGAGCGACAGAGAGGCAGATTATGACTTGTACTTTCAAATGCAAAACCAAATCATGATGGCGTATAATGAACTACGCAATCAATATTCTATGAAGCATTTTGGAAAGGCATTTGATGCCCTGAGCTCCTCTCAAAAGGAGAGCGTTAGAAAGAACTGCCAGCAGCGCGTGACGGAGTCTTATGCGAATGCATCAGTTGGTTCTGATAAGCGAGTAGATGCAATGGCAGAAGAGCAAGAGCATTCTGAAGAGAAAGGAGGCAAGCAATGAGTATGGGTTTTAAAAGACGTTCTCATGAAGTTCCTGGCTTGAATACGTCTTCATTGCCAGATTTGATATTTACCGTGCTTTTTTTCTTCATGATAGTTACTCACATGAGGCATGAAACGGTTAAGGTAAAGTTTCAGGTACCACAGGGAAAGGAACTGACAAGATTAACCAAGAAGTCTGCTGTTACTTATCTTTATATAGGAAGACCTATTTCTGCTGCTACTCAGTCTCAGAATGATTCTGCTTGTGTTCAGATGAATGATAAGTTAATAACTCCTTCTGAAATCTCTGATTATATGAGTGCAGAGAAAAAGCGAATGAGCCCTGAGGACTTGCAGGCAATGGTCGTTTCAATCAAAGCGGATAAGTATTCTAAAATGGGAGTTATTATTGACGTTAAGCAAGCTTTACGCCAATCAAAAGCCCTTAGAATCAATTATTCTGCTGTAGATAATGGAAAATAATTAAAAATTATAATTAAAGTTGCATAAAAAGTTGCGAATATTAAATTTTAGTAGTAACTTTGCACTCAAACTATTATAATTATGTCAAAACAAGTATTAGATTCATTAGACAGAAAGATCCTGAAGTTAATTTCTCAGGATGCACGTATTCCATTTTTGGAGGTTGCACGAGCTTGTAATGTAAGTGGTGCAGCCATTCATCAGCGTGTTGCTAAATTGACAAACCTTGGCATTATCAAAGGCTCTCAGTTTATTATAGATCCAGAGAAGATAGGTTACGAGACCTGCGCATACGTGGGATTGTATTTGAAAAATCCGGAGAATTTCGACAAGGTTGTTGCTGAGTTGAGAAAAATTCCAGAAGTGGTGGAATGTCATTATACGACTGGTGGCATGGATATGTTCATCAAGATATATGCTTCCAATAATCATCATCTTCTGGAAATTATTCATGATAAGCTCCAGCCTTTAGGCTTGTCCAGAAGCGAGACTATCATTTCCTTTAATGCTGCGATAAATCGTCAGTTGCCTTTAGCGGAAATTGAGAATCAAGTAGTAGAGGATGAAGATGAGGAAGATGAAATTATCAACTAATCTATATTATAATAAAAGCAGCATGTCATTTGTGAAATTGATATGCTATTAAAATAAAAAAGCCAGTTCCTAAAGAACTGGCTTTTTATATATTCTCTAATATATATTGTATAAGTAAAAGATGATTCTTAGCGTTTCACAACGCCCTTTGTTTTAATTCTGATGCAAAGATACATGAAACTTGCATTTTATGGGGGTAATTTTTGTTTTTATGATGTGTAATTATTGTTTTATACGTAGAAAAACTAATTATTACCTCAAAATATGCTATTTTTATACCTTCTTTCTGAATCTCCATGTAAGAGATACTGAAAACTTCGTAACTTCCTGATAATCTGAGGGTATTAAGGCTTGTCCAAAATCATTACCGAATCATTATAGAGTTTTATGGTGTGATATTAAATTTTTAACACGCATAATTCGCTTATTTACAATATTTTTTCGTATTTTTGCAGTGTGATTCTGTATCTCTTACATAGAGATCGGAAAAATGGATAGGATAGAACTATAAATATGGCTTTCATATAAGCAGGGCGTATGACATACAATTTGCTAAACTCGGGCTTACATGCATCATGTATGCAGAAGGCTGAAAGACATAAAAGTATTGAAGATTAGTGGAAGTTAGTCTATTGATTTTTCAATGCTGTGATACATTTCACAAAACCAATAATCCGGGAAGAGAAATCTTTTCAGGAGAAACCGAGATGTATCATGCAGTCAAACGCATTTAATATTTGGTTGCTCCTTTCACTCTTCACTCTTCACTCTTCACTCTTCATTCTTCACTCTTCACTAAAAATATGTGGTTTATAGTCAATACAAACAAATTTCAAGAACAAAAAACGAAAGAGTTTCTTGAAAATACATATTCTGGCATAGTGAAGTTAGTCTATCTGCCAAAATGCCGGATGAAGTATGTCGATGCTAAGGGAGAAGAGCGTTTCCGTTTTCGTCCAATGATATGTGGATTGCTGTTCATCAAGGCAGACAGTGTAAAAGCTTTGAAGAGAATATTGACATATTGGGGCTATTTTGTCTATGAAGATACAGTCCGAAATTTGGAAACAGGCGAACTACAGAAAAAGAAGCTTGTCTCCACTGCACATCTTCTTTGTAAGGATGTCAAGGACTTAAACCTGGACGCTATTATAAAAAATGCCACGATTCCAGATGAAGACATGGAACATTTTATCTATTTCTGCGATAAAATGGCAGATGGCATAGAGGGACTGAGTATTGTTGATAAGCGATATGATGACCTCATTTTGGAAAATGATACCATCCGCATATTTAGTGGACCTTTGAAAGGTTGGGTTGGCGTGGTCAAACAAATCAAGAGAAAAGGCAAGAAAGACCGTCATCTTTTTGTGCGCTTTGGAAATAACCACTGCCTCAATGTATCCAATATTCGTCAATACGATATGCAGATAGAGCATGAGGCAACAAAGGGTCCAAAAGCAGAGGCCGTGGGCGTGTGGCGCGCCATCGACCAGATGATTGGCTATCTTCAGGCAAAGCAGCCTTCCGAGAATGCTTATAAAACATTGCACAGTCTTTTCTTGGATTATCAAAAGAGATTGACTGTCTATCGCAATCGGAGAATGACGGATAGGGCATACAATAACAAGAAAGAAGAGAAAACTGTTGCCCAGCAGCAAAAAGTTTTGGACCAGATAGACAAAAGAATGCGAAATAACTTTCGTATCCTTTCCAAGAACTTTCCGACAGGTGAAATCGCCCTTGGGGAGTGCTTGGAAGAACTGATTCCTGATGCCAAATTACGTCCCTTTCTTACACCAACTTCTGGAGAAATCATCCCAGAAGGACAAAATTTTACGGTTTTGTGTCATAATGGAATCACGGAACTTATTCTTCGCTGTAATCTTCGAGATGTTTTCCTGGATAAAGATGATGAGTCAGACAAAAACACCACGGTATTCGATGAGGACTATGAGTATGATGCCCATTTTGCACTGGTGAATACAGATGGTGGTAAGGTAAAGGCTATCTGTTCATGGGGAGGATTCTATGACTATTACGCTTCTCAAAGTGAGGATGAACGAGAAAAATTCCACACCAACTTGGAGGCGAAGAAATATCCTCGTTTATTATATCTGCTCACACAAAGCGAGTATAAGTTTGAAAAGGTCAATGGCATAGGTGGCTTTTCGATAGAAACAGACATCGTTTACACAGAAGACATGGAAGAGTTGGGAAGAAGAGTAAATGAATTTTTCACTCTTCGCTCCTCACTCTTCACTCAACTCACGGCGGCAGCCGTTGAGATATGGAAAGGAACACGTCTTTTGGTTTGGCGACAATTGTTGCAGCGTTATGTACTGCTTCATAAGGTGCCAGTAATAGACCAAGTTCCGTATGATTCTAAATGATAAAAATTAACACAACTCTTCTATCCACCCGAAAACATCATGAGCATCCAGGCAAGGACACTCCTTCGGCGTAGTGCAGTCCCTCAAACCCTGAGAGACGAAGTAGTGGATGAACTTGAAAATCAGCTATAGCGCCCCTGCGGTCCCATCCCGCACCACTATTTTATAAGTATTCACCCTGCGGGTTCATCCCCGCTAAAACAATCCTGGCGAGGGCTCTGATGCCCCGCCAACCTTAAAGCGCAGCGGTTAAGAGCGACAGGGAGGAGCGGTTACAACCCTCGTCCTTTTGGAAAGGGCGAGGGCTTGGGAGTGGGTTAAGGACCCCCTCTTCGCAAGAGGGGGACAGGGGAGTCGAAAAATTCCTTGGTAATTACGAAATATAATCTTACTTTTGTCGCTATATTAGCAATAAAAATGTATGATCATGGCAAACGACAATAATATACAGCCAGAGGCTGATGATTCACAGATAGTACTTTATCAACCAGATGATAGCATTAGGTTGGAGGTGAAACTGGATCAAGATACGGTTTGGCTTACCCAAGCACAGATGACGGAGTTGTTTCGTACAACTCGTAACAATATAACTATGCATATTCGTAACATCTTTAAGGAGAAAGAGTTAGACGAAAAATCAGTATGTAAGGAATCCTTACATACTGCCGCAGATGGCAAAAGATATCGTACTAAAATCTATAATTTGGATGTTATAATCTCTGTAGGCTATAGAGTAAAGAGTCCGATAGGAACCCGTTTCCGTCAGTGGGCGAATGCAGTTATAAAGCAATACCTTCTTCAAGGCTATTCCGTGAACCGTCATTTGATAGCCTTACAGGAGAATATGGACAAGCGTATGACCCATATTGAGGACGTTCAGGTTAAGCAGCAACAGCAGCTCGACTTCTTTATTCGAACCTCCACCCCTCCAGCAGAGATGGTCTTCTTTGAAGGTGATTTCTATACAGCAAGAGTTGCTTTAGAGAATTTAATTCGTACCGCAAACCATCGAGTAATCATCATAGATGGCTTTGTTTCATCGCTAACTCTAAGTGTACTTGATGTCCGTAAGTCAAATGTAACAGCTACAATTTACACAGTAGGTGTAGGACAAGGAATGCAACGCTTGATGGAAGAACATGATCATTTGTTTCCTGAAAGTCATATTGACATTCGCAAATGGCGTAACGAATCTCATGATCGTTGGCTCATCATAGATGATAGCCTCTATCATTGTGGTCATTCATTAAATGCCAATGGTGGGCACAAGATATCCGCTATAACCCTGATGGGAACAACTCCAGATGTAATCCTGTCAAAAGTCGAATAGCAACCAAGTCTCCCTGTGGTCCCATCCCGCATAAAAAAAACTGGCGAGGGCTCTGATGCCCCGCCAACCTTAAAGCGCAGCGGTTAAGAGCGACGGGGAGGAGCGGTTACATCCCCTGTCCCCTGAGGGGAAAGGGGCTTGGGGAAAGCGGTGGAGCCCTCTTTAAGGGTAAAGAGGGACGGGGTGATTTTCGAAAAACCTCATTCGAGCGACGACCAGTGCAGAGCGATACTGCAATGAGGAACAAAATATAACTTTTTTCAAAAAATAGAAAGGTGTAATTACTTGTAATATAGTAGGGACGCTGTATTGATGATATACGTTAATCTGGGGGAGATTAGAGCAAGAAGCAAAAACTCCTCTAAAAATTTGGTTGTTTTATAGAAAACCCTTATATTTGCAGGCAAAAAAGGAGATACAATTATGAACACAATAGCAATTGACAGCAATATATATAAAGGTGCAGAAAGTTATGCTAAATTACATAATATTAGTGTGACAGCTGCAATAGAAAAGGCGATTTCTATGTTTTTGCAAAAGGTACAACCTAAGCAAAAGCTATTAGAAACTGCTGAGTTTAATGATGCTTTGTCTTATGTTAAAACATTAAAGGCAAAAGGTGGCAAGCCGATACCGGCAGATGAAAATAGCTTAGATGCGTTGGTTGATAAAAAACAGCTTTGCGAGCTGAGGGAGATTGTATTGTAACTCGTAACAAGAAGGATTTTACGAATTCATCTTTACCCGTTTATACTCCTGCTGAGTTGTTGAATATTTTAAACCAATAAAGGTGGCGTAGCTACTGCTGTCACAATCCTGAATATTCCTCATTCGAGCGACGACAAGTGCAGAGCGATACTGCAGTGGGGAACAAATATATTTTTTTCAAAAAAACTTATATGTGTAACTACTTGTAAAATAGTGGGACGCTGTATTGATGATATACAGTTCACCGAATACTTACGTTATAGGAAACTAAAGATAACAATTATGGAAAGATTTTCAGATAGATATGGTTATACGAAGCCAAGTAATATTTTTGTCAAAGAAGGTTTGACTAAGCCTATACAAGATTGTATCTGCTCATGTATAGATGAACTTGAGTATGATTTGCGCACAATATCAATTGATGATTATCAAAATATGCAAATACATATATGGACGCATTATTTTTTTCGTAGGAGAAATGATTTCTTTTACGAGAGGAATAAGAATATCTTAGTGTCCTGTATCGAAAATTTGGATGTAAAATGGTATGAGAAGTTAAACATAGTAGAATATGTGATTCAATTACTAAAGTCTGCTTTTTCTGAAGATTATAGATATCGTGATGCATATGTTTCTTTTATCAATAGACTAAATGGTTATTTTGAAGATTTACATTTTGCCTATAGGGTAATTGATGGCTTGATAGTTGAGGTAACAGCAGAAGAGGAAATTAAGGCTATTGAGATAGCATTGGAAAGTTCTAAAGATAATATTAAGAAGCATCTTTCATCAGCTTTAGAATTATATGCCAAAAAGCCTATTGGTGACTATAGAAATTCGATAAAAGAGTCAATTTCTGCTGTTGAGGCTTTTTGTCGAGAGAAAACAGGCGAGAGTTCTTTAGGTAAGGCATTAAGTTCTTTGGAGAGTAAAGGCTTCGTTTTCCCAAAGATGTTGAAAACTGCATTTGTAAATTTGTATACTTATACAAATCAACCAGATACAGGAATAAGACATGCTTTGATGGATGAAGATGGAAAATATGTCCCCGGACAGGAAGAGGCACTGTTCATGTTGGTGTCTTGTTGCTCTTTTTTGAACTATTTGAAAAAGAAAGAAGTGTCGAGCTAAGAAAGCTTCACTCATTATGCCTCCTCACTCAATTAACAATAAGCGAATAGCGAAGAATACGCAGCTTCTTTACTTCTTAATGTACTTTATGATGGTGGTGTTGCAGTATACAAGTCGAGTTATACAGAATGTGTCGGGAGTGGAAGACTTCGGAATATATAATGTGGTAGGTGGAGTTGTGAGGGAGTATTTTGATTATTGTCGATAGTAAAAAGGGTTAGTGTAAGGTTTTTTGATATTTTTGTATTATGTGTGCAAAATGTATGATATGTCAAGAAAATGAAGCAACAAAAACAAATTCTCATGTCATTCCAAGTTTCTTGGTAACTATGTTTACAAGTTATAATGGTTCTGGAAAAAGAGATACAGAGGTTCTGTTTTCTATTTCAGATACAAAAGATAGCGTGTATACAGGTCGAGCTGTACCTGATACGAAAATTGAAGGTCTTTTTGACACAGAAAAACTGACAGAAGAACGTATACAAGAAGAATTATCAAAGAATACTGTTGCTAAAGATTTTATCTTTTGTCCACAATGTGAAAAAAGACTTGCAGACTTACTGGAATCTCCATACGCTCAAAATCAAAGGAATGGACAAAACATTAATGATGATGTACCTTTGTTCTTTTGGTTGTCGGTTGTATGGCGAATGTCGGTAACTTCTGATTATGGCTTTACTTTAGGTGAGGATATTGAAAACACTCTTCAACTCTATTTGAAGAGTTATTTTGTTCAAAGAGAAAAACATGCCAATTTAGATGATACAATAAAGTCTGTACCATTTAGATATAAGCTATTGAGATGTAAGGACTATTGTAAAGTCAAAAATGGATTTTGTTTTGCAAAATTTGACAATGAAATTCTTACTATGATTTTGGGTGACTATATATTGCAGGTTATCTTTAATTTGCAATCAGATTTCCCGAAAACAGAATTCTATGGAGCAGAAACCTTTTTAGAAGAGGCAACAATCAATCATGGAACTTCTAAAGAGGTTGTTATGGAATTAGATGTAGATGAGTATAAGAAAATAGTGGATTCTTTTGTTCGATATGCTGCCCATTTGAAAAGGGTAGCTATAGAGGGAAAACTTGATTTTATATGGCAACGGTTAGGGCATATAGGTATGATGCCTACAGAATTGAAAAAGGAGTTCTTTGAAACCTATTATGATGAAAAAGTCAAAATAGGTGATAGACATGAGAAAAAACGCTTTGCTGTGGTTCTGACCCGAATCTTAGCAAAATACGATAAAAGTAAAGCTTATGGAAAGTAATGAAGTTGTTTTGACATCTCGAAGTATCCAGCATATATTGAAAAGCTATAACCCAGAAAAGGCTATATCTGAATATATATGGAATGGCTTTGATGCTAATGCTACGGAGGTGGACATCAATATAAAGTATGCAAACAATGAATTTGGTTTTGCTGAGTCTATGGAAATTATAGACAATGGTGATGGTATCTGCTATGAGGAGTTGCCAGAAAAGTTTAAAGTTTTCTATGATTCGACAAAACGCAAAGAAAAGAAGTCTAAGTCTGATTTAATCCATGGTAAAAATGGATATGGACGTTTGACTTTCTTTAAGTTTGCCAGGTTTGCATCTTGGCACACAAGGTATCTATTAAAAGATACTATGTATGAATATGATATAGATATAAATAGTGATAATCTAAAAAGCTACCAAAAGAGTGATAAGCAATTGTCGGATAGTAACACTTGTGGTACAGTGGTTTCCTTTAAAGATATAAACAAGGATATATCGTTGACTTATGTGAACGAGAAGTTAATTCCATATTTGCAAATCCGATTTGCTTGGTTTTTGGAAGTTAAAAAGGATGCGAAGATTCTTATTAACGGAGAAGAGTTAAACTATAGGTCTGTTATAGGAGATAGAGAGGATGTTAAGTTTGAAGTATTTGACAGTGATCATACTAAACATAGTTTTCATGGTGTGTATATCAATTGGAACAAAAAGTCCGCTGACGAATACTCTAATTTCTATTTCCTCAATAATGATTATAAGATTAAATATAAGAAAACGACTAAGTTGAATAAAAAAGGTGACAACTTCTATCATAGTTTAATCATTGTTGATGACTTTTTCAATGAGATAACTGTGTCTGAGATGAGTGATGAAGAATCAGAAAATAAAAATATGTTTGACTCTGAAAAGAATCGTCTTCTGTTTAAGGAGTTGGAAAAGGAATTAAATGATTTCTTGGCAGGAAAACGCCGTCCTTTTTTGAAAAGGCAAGCAAATTCAGTAATTAAGGACTTTGAGAAGGAGAATGTAATGCCGAACTTTGGCTCAAATTCATGGGATCTGTTGAGAAAGCAGTCTTTTGTGGATTTCGTCAAAGAATTATATGAAGTACGTCCATCTGTTTTCATGAAATTAAACATCGATCAGAAACGTATATTCTTGGAATTACTGAATTTGGTGATGGATACAAAAGAAAGAGACAATCTTTTCTCGATATTGGATTCCGTTATAGACTTAAGCACAGATGATAGAGCCAAGTTTGCCAAATTGTTAGAAACGACTCGCTTGAAACAGGTCGTATCTACAATTAATCTCATTAAAGACCGTATAATGGTTGTTGAAGATTTGAAAAAAGTTCTTTTTGATCATGGCTTGAAAGCTGGAGAGGTAAAGCATTTGCAGCAGATTATAGTTAATCATTACTGGATATTTGGAGAAAAGTATAATTTGGTATGTGCTGAAGAAGTAAAATTCACTCAGGCTCTTGAAAAATATCGTTATCTGTTGTTAGGAATAGAAAAGAAAGAATATATAGAGCATCCTGATAAATACAAAGAGATGGATTTGTTTTTGACAGGAAAAGATTTCCAATATAATTCTCCAAAGAATTTGGTCGTAGAAATAAAAAATCCTACAAATGTAAGAAAACTTACGTATAAGGAATTTGATCAAATCCAGCATTATGAAGATGTTATTATCCATACAGATGCCTTTAATGATAATAGAGAGAGTTGGAACTTCATTTTGGTGGGGCAAGATATAGATGATCATTTGTCCTCTATACTAAAGGATAAAAAGACAGGATTGGCAAGTAAGTCTGAACGTTCAAGAATTTATGTCAAGCGTTGGAGTGAAATCATAAATGACATAGAGTTTAGGCATAAGTACTTGTTGGATAAGTTAAAAATTGAAAGAGAACATCTTTCTAATGCAGAGAATTTGCCTGAATTAATGAATGAGTTGCAGAATAATGATGCAGCGATGAGTTAGGGTTATGGTAATAATGTAAGTATTCGGTGAAAGCCGTATTGTGCGCCTAAATAAAGTTTCGTACCTTTGCATCGTTAATTTAAATATTCTAATTATGGTACAAGGTAAGAAACAATTATGCAGTAAGCCAAAGTTCGCCGAGGTTGTAATCGATGATAATAAGGCTTTGGATAAGCGTAAGCGGGTAGTCTTTAGTAAGGAAGAACGTGAAACCATCTATGATAAGCTGACCAATTATATAGACATCCCAGATATGCCTTTGGACAATGATGATACCGAACGCCTGATCCGTGACATGGTGATGGGTAAGAAGGCTTATATACTCTTTTTCTTGAGTTCTGGGAAGATGAGGAACAATAAAAATGAATTTCAAATTTAGTCAAATTAAGGTATAACCTCCATTAGCTTGTGCTGATGGAGGGCTAAACTTTGTATTCTTGTCTCAAAATTAGAAAAATGATGCCGCCGTGCAAAGTTACAATATTATTTTGAGATATGCAATACGGCGTTGAGCGGATACTTACGTTACTGCTTGGGCATAAAATCAAATGATTTTTTCTTAAAAGATAATAAAAAAGCATTCATTTTATGGCTTAACGTACCTAAAGTGACCGCTTACTATGATTAATAATTATGAAAAAGACTTCTGTTTTTATTACAGCCAAAATCAAAAATCCTTTTTGGCGTGCTTTATTAGCTCCAATTGAAGCGTTCCGTTTTCATAAACTGGAATTATTCATTTGGTTTGCTTTTGTTTTAGTGGCCAGTTTGCTGGGTGTAATTATCAATTTGATAAAAAGAGTTGGTTTTGATGGATGGAATATTTGTGTAGCTTTAGGTCCAGACTCTGCAGCTGGGAGTTTCTATACATTTTCTATAGTTATGTTTTCTTCATTAATTTATCCCTTGTTTTCAAGGTTCATAAGTGGTGATAAACCAGAATATAGAAGAATACATATTGCATATATAACGGTCCTTATATTTGTAATGCTCTTTTGTGGCGTTTATTATTCGTTTTCAACACTTGATCAACCAATGGTTGATTACTCGAAATTGCACAAATCCGATATGGAGTTTGATTTTCCGCAATTCTTTTTCTTTATGTTAGCTCTGATTTTTTCAGCTTATTCTTTTGGGCTTACGCTAATTGGGCAGCATGATGAGGTTTTACATTTGTCTGATGATTATTTAGCAAAAGAGAACAAACAGGTAAAAAATCTCGAGCAGCAATCAACTGCATCTAATAATACTGTTACCACATCGGGTGGAATCAAAATAAAGATTTGAGTTTATGAATAATATTTTTAATTATATAGAGGTTCAGCAACCGATAGGAACATTTTATTTATGTAGTATACCAGCACCTTTTTTATTGAGTGTGGTGAAATCTACGTCAAGAAATGAGGATTCCAATGCCGTACAACGTGAAAAGTCACCAGGACGAATCAAAGACATTGGAGCATATTGTTCTGATCCTGATGCTGTATTTCCAACTCCAATTGTAATCAGTGTGAATAGTAAAGATGTCATACTTGATGAAGAAAAACGTGTCGTAGTTATACCAGAAGATAGAGGCATAATTGGAAATGTTATTGATGGACAACATCGTTTGTGGGGTATTGAGCGCTCTGAACATCCTGAGGACTTTTATTTGCCTGTAGTACTGATGTTTGATTTGACAGTAGCAGAGGAGGCATACATCTTTTCAACCATTAATAGTAACCAACGTAAGGTAGATCCAAGCTTGATCTATGACCTGTTTGATGTTTCAATGTACAGAAGCCCTCAAAAAACAGCTCATGAGATAGCTCGTGTGATGAATTCGTCTAAATCTTCACCGTTTTATAATAGATTAAAAATGCTTGGAAAGAAAGCATCTGATCAAGATAAGGCGACTTTGTCACAGGGCACGTTCGCAAAAAGTATTTTAATGCTTATTTCGAAAAAGCCAGATGAGGATGCACGACTGCTTAAACAAGGCAAAGAGTTGGATGATGATGGTAAACTGCCATTGCGTTATTTCTTTATCCAAGAAAAAGATGATTTGTTGGTTCGGGTTTTATCCAATTGTTTTAATGCTCTAAAAGAAGTATTCCCTTCAGAATGGGAACAGCCAATAGATAATATTTTATGGAAGACTACTGGCTTTAGGGCTGTAATTTATGCTTTGCCCTTTATCTGTAGAAAAGGTATCCGAGAAGAAGTTTTAACAAAAGATTTCTTTGTCTGGTGTTTTACTGCTTTTAAGGATGAACTTACAAAAAGACAATTAACTTTGACCAGTTCCTCATTCCCTGGTGGTGGAGAGCAAAATCAGAAGAAACTGGCAAATTTGATTATTCAAAGTGTTGCCAATTTGAATTTGTCTGATTATGAATGTCATTTGGAACGAGTTCCTAATATTCAAGCATTTGCAAGTTCTATAGATGCTGATAAATATGAACTATTTGATATTGCTCAAGCACTTGATAAAGGTTCTGTGGCTTATGATACAATAGTAGTAAAGCAAGCAACAGATGGTATAGAACTTATCCATAGTTTTTCAGATACTTCTATATACGTAAAAGAAAGCCAGCGCCAGCCATATCTTAAGTTTATAGAAAAACATTATATGAATGATGTTGACTATAATTCTTGGATAGGTTTTGAACAGGCGTTATAGCACAGTATAGATACCAAAAAGTATTCAACTAATTTCTATGCTAACGATATGAGAATACAATGAAATTATTTGTGCTTGTTGTTTTCTCCTCACTCCTTTAAAAACTACGAATTCTTCTTTTGTCAGACGAAAAGAATTGTGATTGTAGTAATCTGAAGTTTGAATAAAATAAGCGAAATTGATAATTGAAGGAAAATATGAAAGTTATTTTCAAACAAGGCGATATTGTAAAGTTAAGCCAAAGCTGCTTAGATAATTTAAGCAAAGAACTTTTTTTCCCTCAAAACCTATTTGAGATAAAAAGTATAAATTATAAAAATGAGGCTGTTGTTTTCTTGAAAAACATCACTCAGCCTATTCCTATTGAAGATATTCATCCTGTAAAGATAGATGGTAGAGAAGATAGAGATATTTATTATGATCCAATTGTTGCTGCAGGTTTTGTATCAGAAGATGGTCCTATTCCAACAATTTATAGAGACTCTTCTGAATATTATATGGATTCTCTAAAAAAATCCTATGACGAAAATGGTGTAACTTATTATGATGTTATACAAAACATGGGCATAAATTATGTTCATGAAATACAAAATCAAATACCGCATCTCCAAAATGATTTGAAGATACATTATCATATAAGAGAATATGTCAATAAATCAAATGTCTTAGGAAGATTAGGTGAATTAGAACAAATTGTGACAGCAAAGGCATTCCAAAAAAGGATTACTGATAGTTCATCTGTAGAAGAAAAAGCTTTTATATATATCAAGAAAGAAATTAATGAGAAAAATATTGTAGCATCACTTACAGACACGGAAAATTTCGATTATGTAGTCATTTGCTCTCAGAAAGATAGGGCAAATTACTATACCTTTTTTATCAATTCTGCAATAGGAAAGTTGTCCTTGCTGTCTGAATTTAAATCTCGCCGTCTTAAGGGAAAAACCAATATATCGCAAATTAAGCGATTGCCTATTTATTATCTGGAGGAATATGTTTCCGTGTGCTTGGTATTACAAGCATTAATGGATCTCATACTTTTGTATGGCAAATACAGCGAAAGTTTGAGAAAAGATTTATTCCCTACTATTTTCAATTTTTTTTCTTCTATAAGAGATTCCATGGTGTTAGAAATGGTTTTGCCGAAACTGTTTAAGAAATCTGATGTGTCGATATTAAATACTTGGAGAGAGGAAGTCGCTCGTTTGGCTGTAACGATTCCTGATGACTCGAATGGTAAGAAAGATTTATTTGAGATGATTTCACCATTATTTGAAGATTTGATGTCACCAGGCAATGAGTTGATGGAAAATATGAATCGTTTGCGCTTGTACATGAAAGAATTCATGGATTTTGCAAATAAAGAAATGGCTGAAGGACAATGAGTTGGAAAATAAAAAATGTTGAAATAGAGAACTTTAAGTTCTTCAAGGATGTTTTTTCCATAAATGTGGATAGTAAAAACATTTTGCTATATGGTGAAAATGGAGCAGGCAAGAGTTCTATTTATTGGAGTGTCTATACTCATTTTCAGGCATACGCAAAGAAACAACAAGAGGCACAGAAATACTTTACTGCCAATCATGCACAGAATCTTCGTAATAGATATGCTGCAGTTGATGATAATTCTGCTATCAGGATATGCTTTGATAACGGAAAAGGAACAACCAAAATCGTAGAAGATTCTGATAAATGTTATTATGCTAATGATCCTGAAGTTTTGAGATTCATGAAGTTCACGGCAATGTCGAGTGACTTTATGAATTACAAGTTCCTTTCTTCGCTGTTTGACTTTAGAAATAGTCAAGATAATGAAGTGTTCTTTTTATTCGAAAAAGAGGTTTTTCCATATATAGATTTGGATGAGCAACTATGGTTTATAAGTGGAGAAGATGCTAATACTTATAATGCAGGTGAATGGTGGGGATATCTTGTTCGAACATTCAAATCTAATGAGATACCAAGAAGTCAAAGAACCAACAGTTTTGACCAACGAACACCTCTTTATAAAAATTATCAAGATCTTTTGCACCAATTCAATGATTTACTGCATTCAAAGTTGGATATGTTGATTGCAAAAGCCAACATCATTATCAAAAACGAATTTCATTTGGAATCAGAAATAATCTTGCAATATAAAGATGCTACTTTTAATGACAGATTAGGCAACAGAAGATTTGATGGAGAGCTTCATCGTCCAAAAATATATTTAAAGGCATCGATGGTTTCTGATTTTTTAGTTGACAAATCAATTATAGAACATCCTCGTTCTTTCTTTAATGAAGCAAAGATTACATGTATGGCATTAGCTTTACGTTTGGCAATATTGGATAATCATCCTACTACCAATGAAGCACCATCAGTTTTATTCGTAGACGATCTTCTAATAAGTCTTGATATGTCTTTTAGAAGGAAGATTATTGAGATACTGCTGAAATATGCGGATAAATTCCAAACTTTCATCTTTACACATGATCGGGCATTTTATCATTTGGTATGGAGCGAAATTGAAATAACGAGGAGTCAAAATAAATGGAAGAAATTTGAATTGTATATGCAACATAAAAATGGCATACCTGGGTCTTTCATACTTGAGCCTAAGAAGCCATTAGAAGAGGCAAAAATGCATCTACATAATTTTGAAATTCCTGCAAGTGTGAATGCAGTAAGACGAGCTGCTGAACATGAATTGAAAAGACTGTTGCCTGCCAACTTGATATACAGTTTAAAATCAAAAACACTTCTGTGCGACTTGAATGGTCTGATAGATCATTATAGGCAATTTGCTCATAAAATAGGTTTACCAGATGTTATTCCACATCTTCAAGATGAACGAAAACTTCTGCTTAATCCTTTCTCTCATGATGATATAGATACACCATTCTATCGTACAGAATTGGAGTTGACGATAAATGAAATTGAAAATCTTTCTAAGATAGATAAGAATATTGTAATTGATACGAAAGATGTCAACGAAAAAGAATTTGTCTTCAGAATGGAAAAGGATGGAACTGTCTATGAGTTTATCATCATTTTTAAGGAGAGGTTCTATGAGTATAGATATGAGGGAAACAGATATTGGAACTGTCCTAAAATAGAATTGAAATCTTCGTGCATAGGAAACATAGATTGCAAAGAATGGGAGCTGAAGACTTTCTACAATAGAGCGTGTCAGAGTGTGTATCATAACACGGATGGCACACCAAAGTTAATCGATTGTTTGATAGATAAGGTTACTGGTGATTTATTGTGAGCAAGAAAGGTGTTTAATATGCGTTTGCTTTGTGATCTAATGAATTAAAAAATAATAGAAATAACGAAAATCAATGAAATCATTTCTCATCAATCTTTACCCCCTGCAAGGCGGTCCCATCCCGCACAATCTCTCTGACGAGACCTCTGATGGTCCGTCAACCTTATAGCGCAGCGGTTAAGAGCGACGAGGAGGAGCGGTTTCCTCTTCTTCCCTGAGGGGAGAAGACCGAGAAGAGAGGTGGAGCCTTCCTTAAGGGTAAGGAAGGACGGGTAGGTTTTCGAAAACAACATTTCCTTTAAGGAGACTAAGAGGTAAAAATAACAAGATTAATGCATAATTTCAACGATATTCAAATCATAATCATGGCCGGCGGCGTAGGCAGCCGCTTCTGGCCTATGTCAACCCCCGATTACCCAAAGCAGTTCATAGATGTGATGTGAGTCGGCCGTTCCCTCATACAATTGACAGTAGATAGATTGAAGCCAATCTGTCCTGTCGAGAACATGTGGGTAGTGACAAACGAGAAATACATTCGCATTGTCAAGGAGCAAATCCCTGACATGCCAGTAGATAACATATTAGCAGAGCCGGAGGCTCGCAATACCGCTCCATGTATTGCTTATGCCTGCTGGAAGATCCAGAAGAAGCATCCTGATGCCAACATCGTGGTGACACCATCCGATGCCCTCGTCATTAATACCTCGGAGTATCAGCGAGTGCTCAGCAAGGCATTGAGCTATACTTCCGATAAGAACGCCATCGTTACTATCGGTATCAAGCCAAGCCGCCCGGAAACAGGCTATGGCTATATCGCCGCAGCAGAGCCAACATCCGTAGATGAAATCTACAAGGTTGAGGCTTTCAAGGAAAAGCCAAATCTGGAGACAGCCGAGCAATACCTTGCCGCTGGCAATTACTATTGGAATGCCGGAATCTTCGTATGGAACATCGATACCATCAGCAAGGCAATCCGAACCTTCCAGCCAAACCTTGCCAGCATCATGGATGAGATGGCACCTTCTTTCTATACCGAACAGGAGAAAGAGGTAGTCGGTAAACTCTTCCCAACCTGCGAGAAGATAAGCATTGACTATGCCGTGATGGAGAAGTCGAAGGAAATCTATACCTTGCCTGCCGAGTTTGGCTGGAGCGACTTAGGCAGTTGGGGCAGCCTCCGTACCTTGCTTCCACAAGATAAGGCTGGCAATGCCAAGGTAGGCAAGGACATCCGATTGTATGAATGCAAGAATTGCGTAGTTCATGCAGCTGATGAAAGCAAGGTGGTAGTTCAAGGCTTGGATGGCTATATCGTAGCCGGGAAGAATGGACAGCTGCTTGTTTGTTCATTGAAAGAGGAACAGAGAATTAAGGAATTTGGAAAGTAATTCAACTTTTCCAAAACTGTTTATACTAATAGGCATTAAAATCAACACAAATATTTATTAATTTCTATCAAAAATTTCATGGATAATAGAAAAGTGGCCCTTATTACGGGTATTACAGGTCAGGATGGATCATACTTGGCTGAGTTGTTATTGGAAAAAGGATATGATGTTCACGGAACTATCCGTCGTTCATCAACTGATTTCCGTGAGCGTATCGCTCACTTGGAAGGTCAGCCAAACTTCCACCTTCATTATGCTGACCTTGGTGACTCAATGAGCATCATCCAGGTAATGAACAAGGTGAAGCCAACGGAGGTTTATAATCTTGCTGCTCAGAGCCACGTACAGGTGAGCTTCGACTCTCCTGAGTTTACTGCTGACGTAGATGCCACCGGTGTACTCCGTATCCTGGAGGCAATCCGCCAGTGCGGTTTGGAGAAGACCTGCCGCATGTATCAGGCATCAACATCTGAGCTTTATGGTAAGGTAGAAGAGGTTCCTCAGAACGAGAACACTCCATTCCACCCTTATTCTCCATACGCCGTTGCTAAGCAGTATGGTTTCTGGATTGTCAAGGAGTATCGTGAGGCATACAACATGTTCTGCTGCTCAGGTATCCTCTTCAATCATGAGAGTGAGCGCCGTGGTGAGACTTTCGTAACCCGCAAGATTACATTGGCTGCAGCCCGCATCAAGCAGGGCAAGCAAGACAAGCTTTATCTCGGTAACCTGGATTCACTCCGCGACTGGGGTTATGCCAAGGATTATGTAGAGTGTATGTGGCTGATTCTCCAGGCTGAGAAGCCAGAGGACTTCGTGATTGCAACAGGTAAGCAGCACTCTGTTCGTGAGTTCGCTCAGTTGGCTTTCCACTATGTAGGAATCGAACTGAAGTGGGAAGGCAAGGAAGAGAACGAGAAGGGTATCTGCGTTGAGGGTCCTGAGGAACTCATCGGCAAGACACTCGTTGAGGTTTCTCCTGACTTCTATCGTCCTACCGACGTGGTGAACCTTTGGGGTGACCCAACAAAGGCTAAGGCTAAGCTCAACTGGAATCCTAACACCACATCTTTTGAGGATCTCGTCAAGATTATGGTAGAGAGTGATATGGCTAAGGTTGCTGCTGAGGCTGCCGGCGAGAAGGTTCGTTGCAATCTTGCAGAATACTTGGAGAAGGGAATCGTGAAGTAATATGTTAGACAAGAATAGTAAGATATACATAGCAGGACACCACGGACTCGTGGGTTCTGCTATTTGGAATAACCTCGAGAAGAGAGGCTATCATAATCTGGTGGGTCGTTCTCACAAAGAACTCGACTTGACCGACCAGTATGCCGTGCAGAAGTTCTTCGATGAGGAGCGTCCCGATGCTGTTGTCTTGGCAGCAGCCTTCGTGGGCGGTATCATGGCAAACTCGCTTTATCGTGCCGACTTCATCATGCAGAACATGAAGATGCAATGCAACGTAATCAGCAACGCTTATTCTCATGGCGTGAAGAAGCTCCTCTTCCTGGGCTCTACCTGCATCTATCCGAAGGATGCTCCGCAGCCAATGAAGGAGGATGTGCTCCTCACTTCTCCGCTGGAATACACCAACGAGGAATATGCCATCGCCAAGATTGCCGGACTGAAGATGTGCGAGAGCTACAATCTTCAGTATGGTACCAACTATATCGCTGTGATGCCAACCAACCTCTATGGTCCTAACGATAACTTCCACCTGGAGAACAGCCACGTAATGCCTGCGATGATGCGCAAGATTTATCTTGCCAAGCTTATCCACGATGGCGACTGGCACAGCATCGAGGTAGATATGAACAAGCGTCCTATCAATCCTACTGATAAGCTTCGCGAAATCATCGGCGAGGGTAATGTAGACGGCAGCAACTCACACGAGCGCATTCTGAAGGCGCTGGAGTTCTACGGCATCTACGACAACAAGGTGGTACTTTGGGGAACAGGCAAACCATTGCGTGAGTTCCTCTGGAGCGAGGATATGGCAGATGCCAGCGTTCACGTGCTCCTGAATGTAGATTTCAAGGACATCATCGGTATCGAGAAGTACAGTTCTGTATTCTATGGTGCCAAGGTAGATGGTGCCGTGGATAGAAACAATTCAGAGGGCCGTGGCGGTGCCATCCCATCTCTCGGTGAGATTCGCAACTGCCACATCAATGTGGGAACCGGCAAGGAACTCACCATCCGTGAACTTTCAGAGCTTGTAGTAAAGGCTGTAGGTTTCGAGGGTGAGGTTGATTTTGATTCTACCAAGCCAGATGGAACCCCAAGAAAGCTCATCTCTGTAGATAAGCTCCATAGCCTTGGCTGGACTCATAAGGTAGAGATCGAGGATGGTGTGAAGAAACTCTATGAGTGGTATCAGGAGAGTCTGAAAGACTAAAGAATGTATCATCATGCGTTAAGAGAGCGAAAACAGCCGAATTGACCGCAAATCTGCCATTTGGAGAGTTCTTCCAAGGCTGATTTGCTAAACAATTGTGTTGAATTTGGGGAGTGACATACAGAAAATGATAAAATCTGACACGTACTCCAACTATTTTTCGTACCTTTGCATCAATTTGTATCTCTTACCATAAGAGTTTGCAATAAATGTAGGATAAAGATACATGTGCAGAGGCTGCATGCCAAGCACTCATATATACGATTAAGATTATGCACGAAAATAACAATTTGACTAGGCTTCCACAACCATCATGTATGGTTGCAGCTGAGGACATAAAGTAGAGCAGGATTTATGAAACCGGATGGTACGAGTTCTTTTTCTACAGCCGACGAGAAACTTGTTTCTCCAAAGGGCAACCACGTTACTGAGCCAGACGTAAAGACTGGTTCAGAGGTAAAGAAGTGTCGTCAATCGGACGGAACCACATGGTCGTATCTCTTTGTGCATCATAACAAAGTGCAGGGCATGGAGGCACAGCTGATTAAAGACGGCAGAACCTATTTTGTGCATAAAACCATACGGTATTTCAAGAAACAGGGCAAACATAGGGTGCTGCATCAGGAAGTGCCGACCGTCAGCGGTCTGGTCTTCTTCCAAGGTTTTCCAGAAGAAATACAAACCTATCTTGACAAGAATTTCCCTCGCACTTATTTGTGCAAGAACTGCAGCACAGGCAAAGTGGCAGAAATCAAAGATTCACAGATGCAACCCTTCATGCGTGTCGTAGAGACTTCACCTGAGCGCATCCGTTTCCTTCTCCACCCTTATCATTATTATGCTCGCAACCGCATTCTCCTCCGTATCACCACAGGTGAGATGGCAGGATTGGAAGGTTACATCATCCGCATCGACCGAGATCGCCGTCTGGTGATGGACATCGGTGGAATGAGTGTAGCAATCAGCGGTGTTCATGCCGAGCACTTTGAGGAAGTGGAGCAAAGCAAAACCTCAATCACCCATGAAAATATCTTCTACCAGCGCAACCTGCAGGAGCGGCAAGTACTGATAGACCGCTATTTCCATCCAGTGAAAGATGACAAGGAAGTGTCGTTGCAGGCAGAAAACATCGACTATCTGAGAAAGTACGCCTTGGATGAGGTGGCACACAACCGAATCACCCTCAATGACACATGGAACATCTATTCCTTCATCATTGAGGAGATTGGCTACTATTATTCACCATTCATAGAACAGTTTAAGGAACACCTCGACCCCATCATGCGTGAAGGAGGCGAGGTACTCCAAGAAATGAAACAGATTATCAAAAGTCCTCATATCAGTCCTAACGATAAGACCAGATATGAGAATGATTATCAAAGACTCTTGTCGCAATATGATTATCTGTTCTAAAGATTCATATATCACCTATATTTCCCATACATCAGACAACAATCATGCTGTCACAAATCGCCATGACCAAGGACTTGTGGCGCAAGATTATGGATGAGGTGAGCGTGAGTGAGGTGATATAGACAAAATTGGTATAGATGTCAATCTTTCGGAGAAAGATACAAAGCATGCGATGTTGAAGAACTTTGATTTTTCCATTCGATATCAATGTGGATTTGTATGGACATAATAACAGATAAGATATGATAGTTTTACCAGATACAAAGACTTTTGATTCCAGCATATGCTTGGTGCAACTCGTAGGAGGTGTCACCAAAGCAAATATGCTAAAGGTGTGCGACAAACTCGACCTATATGTTAGTCCAAACTTGAAGAAGGACGAGACGGCACGCCGAGTAGCGCAGGAACTGCTCGATAGTCCTATTGAGATATTGAGTAACCTCAACAAGCAAGAGTTGCAAATTATTGATGAGTTTGTCAAAGGCGGTGCTAATACCTATGTCGTACGAAAGATGCGCAAGACGCAGTACAAGCTCCAGAAACTATACTTGGTTGCCACCTATTGCAACGAAGAAAAGCAAGAATGGCACATGCTCATGCCCGATGAACTGCGTGAGGCTTTGTCAAGCAATTACAAGTTCTATCTTGACTTGGCTGAGAAAGGTCAGAAAGGACCTACAGCCAAGCAGCTCCGCATGATGACTGCGATGAAGCGGATTATGGGAGAATGATAAATTTTAAATTCCAAACAACATGAAGACGATACTTGACCTGTCAAATGTAAAGGCATATCAATATTTTATGGAATCAGAGAATTACTGTAATATCAGCTTTCCTGTCTATATCAATTTCAAGAAAATCTTGGAATATGTAGAAAGTACAGTTGGAAACAACGAGTTGAAAACAATTCTCAAAGATTCAAAAAAGAAACCATCTGCATTTGAAAATGTCAACCATACGATATTGATGAAAAAAGATGGAATGTATGCTTATCGCCCAATACAAATGGCCAATCCATATTTGTATTACTTGTTGGTGAAAATTCTGACCAATAAAGGTAATTGGGCAGAATTGAAGAAGCGTTTTGAAGAATTCAAAGTTTCACAATTTGAAGTTGCAAGCATTCCAAAAATAAAAGGTGAGAAGGATAAGTCGCATCAAGCAGCAACTGTGACATCATGGTGGGAAAATGTAGAGCAAAGAAGCATAGAGTTAGCCTTGAAATATAGATATATGTTCGTAACAGATATTACCAATTGCTATGCTTCAATGTACACACATACCATTGCTTGGGCTTTAATGGGCAAAGAAGAGGCGAAAGAAAAGATACAAGCCAAAGGATTATTGGGCAACGTCATTGACCATTACATACAAGGCATGCAATTCGGACAGACCAATGGCATTCCCCAAGGAAGTGTTTTGTTTGATTTTATTGCTGAAATAATACTTGGCTATGCAGACAAACAACTTGCCGACAAATTGACAGCAAACGGTATAGAGAAATACACCATTCTGCGCTATCGAGACGACTACCGTATCTTTTCAAATTCAAAGGATGAGTTGGAGAAAATTGCATTCTTTTTGCAAGAGGTCTTGACTGAATTAAACCTTCAGCTAAATACGAAGAAGACAGTGTTGACTGAAGATGTTGTAACAGACTCCATCAAGAAAGATAAAGTTTGGTACGTTACCAATATTCCTATTTTCCGTAAAAGACAGAAGAAAATTTATTCTTTGGGCTCCTGTCTTCAACAAGAGGCTCTATATATTCACCAGTTTGCAAAGAAATATCCAAACAGCGGAACAGTTGTTAAACTATTGACGTTATATGCTCGTCGTTTGAGAAATAGAACAGTAAGCAATGACGAGGCTTTAGTCCTCATTTCTATGTTTGCCGACATAGCAATGGATAGTCCAAAAGGATACAAAATCGTCTTGATGATTATCAGTAAATTGCTTCAAAAGTTCTCTACGACAGCGGAAAGAAAAGAAATAGTGAATGACCTGTACGTAAAATTTGAACGCTTGCCTAATATTGGTGAGCTTCAGATATGGCTACAGCATATTACTTACAAAATGCCAGACTCTATAGCCTATACTGAGCCAATATGTCAAATTGTAGCAGGTATTGCAGATGTCAAGTTGTGGAATTTAGAGTGGGTAGCAGATGAATACAAAGAGGATTTTCCTTTGAACAGCATCTGTACTGATTGGATTCGAGACTCATTTACTCCGGTAATTGACATAGATGAAATTTCATTGTTTGATTACTAACACTAGTGTCCACTAAATAAATTTAAGACTTAATTCTCTTACAGTTTGTAACTTC
>ERZ1026862.255-NODE-255-length-35004-cov-17.913359_pt1 | contig 35004 bp, 19 predicted proteins | sample MGYA00380161_ERZ1026862 | MGnify/ENA primary metagenome ERZ1026862 (study PRJEB33269, sample SAMEA4719797) | human gut metagenome | biome: human-associated habitat; feature: organic feature; material: feces | place: Cameroon | collected 2013-10 ... | reverse complement strand
CCCTTCGTCTATCGGTTAGGACGAGAGATTTTCATTCTCTAAAGAGCAGTTCGATTCTGCTAGGGACTACAAGAAAATAAAAAGAATAATATAAAGATGGCAAATCACAAATCATCAGTTAAAAGAATTCGTCAGACGAAGACTAAGACTTTGCACAACAAGTATTATGCAAAGACAATGCGCAACGCTGTACGTAAGCTTCGCGCTATGACTGACAAGGAAGAGGCTGTAAAGCTCTATCCTACAGTACAGAAGATGCTTGACAAGTTGGCTAAGACCAACATCATCCACAAGAACAAGGCTGCAAACTTGAAGTCAAGCCTCGCCCTCCACATCAACAGCTTGGGCTAATCATAGGCTTTGGCTGCAAATGGCAGACAAAAGATAAATAGGTCATGAACCGCGAGGTTTATGACCTAATTCTTTTTTATACCCTACACATTAACTATTCATAGCGCAAAAAAGATAGTTAACAAGTTGAAACATCAAAATAACAAACTCTTAACGACCATAGATTTATTGCATCTTACTACAAAAATCAGCCATAAAAATATTTCTGTAATTCAAATATTTTTTATATCTTTGCACAATATAAGCATTATATAAAAATGGAAGAAAATCAGAACACAGAAAATAATTATTCCGCCAGTAACATTCAGGTATTGGAAGGTCTTGAGGCCGTTCGCAAGCGTCCTGCCATGTATATTGGCGATATTAGTGAGAAAGGTCTTCACCATCTTGTAAATGAGACTGTCGACAACTCTATCGACGAGGCTATGGCTGGTTATTGTACCGATATTGAGGTTACAATCAACGAAGACGAGTCTATCACCGTACAAGATAACGGTCGTGGTATTCCTGTTGATATGCACGAGAAGTTGCACAAGAGCGCCCTTGAGGTAGTAATGACTGTGCTCCACGCCGGAGGTAAGTTCGATAAGGGTTCTTACAAGGTCAGCGGTGGTCTCCATGGTGTTGGTGTAAGCTGTGTTAACGCTTTGTCTACCCACATGATGTCACAGGTATTCCGCGATGGCAAAATCTATCAGCAGGAATACGAGAAAGGAAAGCCTTTGTATCCTGTAAAGGTGATTGGCGAAACCAATCTCAGAGGTACTCGCCAGCAGTTCTGGCCAGATCCAACAATCTTCACTACCACACACTATCAGTGGGATATCATCGCACGCCGTATGCGTGAGCTTGCTTACCTCAACGCAGGTATCCGCATCACTCTTCGCGACCTTCGTCCAGACGAGGAAGGCAAGACAAAAGAAGAAGTATTCCACGCAAAGGATGGTTTGAAGGAGTTTGTTCGCTACGTAGACCGTCACCGTCAGCACTTGTTCGACGATGTAATCTATCTAAAGACAGAGAAGAACAATATTCCTATCGAGGTGGCTGTGATGTACAACACCGACTATTCTGAGAATATCCACTCATACGTCAACAATATCAACACCATAGAGGGCGGTACACACCTCACAGGTTTCCGTATGGCTCTCACCCGCACTCTGAAAGCATATGCAGAGGCTGACCCTACTATCTCTAAGCAGATAGAGAAGGCAAAGGTAGATATTGCACCAGAAGACTTCCGTGAAGGTCTTACTGCAGTTATCTCCATCAAGGTTGCCGAGCCACAGTTCGAAGGTCAGACAAAGACTAAGCTTGGTAATAGCGAGGTGCAGGGTGCCGTTCAGCAGGCTGTTAACGAGGCTCTCTCTTACTATCTCGAGGAGCATCCTACAGAGGCTAAGCAGATTTGCGAAAAGGTGGTACTTGCTGCTACAGCACGTATCGCTGCACGCAAGGCTCGCGAGAGTGTACAGCGCAAGACTGTTATGACAGGTGGTGGATTACCTGGCAAGCTTGCCGACTGTTCAAATAAGGACCCAAAGAATTGCGAGATATTCCTCGTCGAGGGTGACTCTGCGGGAGGTTCTGCTAAGCAGGGTCGCGACCGCTATACACAGGCCATCCTTCCTTTACGCGGAAAAATTCTTAACGTAGAAAAGGTACAATGGCACAAGGTATTCGAGGCGGAGTCTGTAATGAATATCATCCAGTCTATCGGAGTTCGCTTCGGTGTAGATGGCGAAGATTCTAAGGAGGCTAACACAGATAAGTTGCGCTACGACAAGATTATCATCATGACCGATGCCGACGTCGATGGTTCTCACATCGACACCCTTATCATGACATTGTTCTATCGTTTCATGCCAAAGGTTATTCAGGAAGGTCACCTCTACATCGCTACTCCTCCATTGTACAAGTGTACATACAAGAAGTTCAGCGAGTATTGCTACACCGAGCAGCAGCGCCAGGCTTTCATCGACAAGTATGTTGATGGCCGCGACGACGACAAGGCTTTGCACACACAGCGCTACAAAGGTCTTGGTGAGATGAATCCTTCTCAGCTTTGGGAAACCACTATGGACCCTAAGAGCCGTCTGCTGAAGCAGGTTACTATCGAGAATGCAGCCGAGGCTGATGAGATTTTCTCTATGCTCATGGGCGACGATGTAGAGCCACGTCGTGAATTCATCGAGAAGAATGCTACATATGCTAATATCGACGCATAATAATTAAACAATAATACTAAAGGGGAACTCTGTAGGGTCGCAATGGCTTCAGGGTTCCCTTTTTAAAAATCCTTTAAGCAGTAATGAAACAATTATCTAAATCTACGGCAATCCTACTTGCCTTGACAAGCTTCGGCAATGCCTATGCCGAACAACTACCTATGCGCCTATGGTACAACCGTCCTGCAGAGTTTTTTGAAGAAGCCTTGCCTATCGGCAACGGTAAAATGGGTGCCATGATCTATGGCGGTGTTGACGACAACACACTTTACCTCAACGACATCACACTATGGACAGGCAAACCTGTTGACCACAATCTCGACCAGGATGCTCACACATGGTTGCCAAAGGTGCGTGAAGCTCTTTTCAATGAAGACTATCGTAAGGCAGAAGACCTACAAAAACATATACAAGGTCCTAACAGTCAATACTATCAGCCTCTTGCCACACTTCATATCTACGATGAAATGGGCAAAAAAGCCACAAACTATTATCGCTCGCTAAGTATAGATAGCGCTATCTGTCGCGATTCTTATACCATCAACGGCGTAAACTATAGTCGTGAATACTTTGCCTCAAACCCTGACAAGCTCATCGCTATTCGTCTGAAAGCAGATAAGCCAGGAGCTATCACTCAGCAAATAATGCTTACTGGTCAGACTCCTCACAAGGTGAAAGCAAGCAACAATCAGCTCACTATGACCGGTCATGCTGTTGGCGACCCACTCAACTCAGTACACTTCTGCACCATCCTGCAGGCAAATGCCAAAGACGGTACTATCAGCGCTACAGACTCTTCATTATATATAAAAGGTGCAACCGACGTTACTATCTATATCGTAAACGAAACCAGCTTCAATGGCTCCGATAAGCATCCTGTTACGCAGGGCGCTCCATATATAGAGACTGCAGCCGACGACATTTGGCACACCAAGAACCATAAATACGATGAGTTCTTATCGCACCATGTTGCCGACTATAGCAAGTATTTCTCTCGCCTATCGTTCACCCTCGATAGTGCTAAATACAATTACGACATTCCTACCGACTCTTTGCTAAAGCAATATACCGACAAGGGTGGACAGAGCCGTTACCTCGAAATGCTATATATGCAATATGGTAGATATCTGCTTATATCTTGCTCTCGCACACCTGGTGTGCCAGCCAACTTGCAAGGCCTATGGGCAAACAAGCTATATTCGCCTTGGCGTAGCAACTATACTGTAAATATCAACCTCGAGGAAAACTATTGGCCAGCCGAAGTTGCCAACCTCTCGGAAATGGCAATGCCACTATGGGACTTCATGCAGCAGTTGGCAAAGAATGGTAGCTACGTGGCTAAAAACTACTATGGTATAAACCGCGGATGGTGTTCAAGCCATAATAGCGACCTATGGGCTATGGCAAACCCTGTGGGCGAGAAACACGAAAGTACCACATGGAGCAACTGGAACATGGGATTAGCTTGGCTTTCGCAAGCTCTATGGGAACACTATGCCTTCACTATGGACAAGCAATTCCTCGCTACTACAGCTCTCCCTATCCTTAAAGGTGCGACAGAGTTTTGCGAAGATTGGCTCGTAGAAAATCCTCACAAGAAGGGTGAACTCTTCACAGCTCCTTCTACAAGTCCAGAGAACAAATACCGCTTGTCTGATGGTTTCAAGGGTGGCACCTGCTATGGTGGTACTGCCGACCTCGCTATCATCCGTGAGTTATTCAACAACACCATTGCTGCAAGCAAAATCTGTGATGGCACCACATTGGCATCAGTAGAAGACAAGCTACAGCGCCTGCATCCTTACACCGTAGGCAAGATGGGCGACATCAACGAATGGTATTTCGATTGGGACGACGAAGATTTCCTACATCGTCATCAGAGCCATCTCATCGGGCTATACCCAGGTCATCAAATAACTCCTATCAAGACTCCTGACCTTGCAAAGGCTTCTGTTCGCAGCCTTGAAATAAAGGGCGATAAGACAACAGGATGGAGCACAGGATGGAGAATAAACCTTTGGGCTCGCCTCAATCGTCCTGACCAAGCATACCATATTTATCAGAAGTTGCTCACCTACGTGAGTCCTGATGAATACAAAGGCCCTGACCGTCGCAGAAGTGGAGGCACCTACCCTAACCTCTTCGATGCTCACCCACCATTCCAGATAGATGGCAACTTTGGTGGTACTGCTGGCGTATGCGAGATGCTTGTGCAGAGTTCGCTTGAGCTAACTGCTGCCAACCAGCCAATGGCTACTATCACCCTCCTTCCTGCATTGCCAAACAAATGGAGCAAGGGCGAAATAAAAGGTATCAAAGCTCGTGGCGGTTATACTATCGACATGAAATGGACTAACGGGAAGGTTGTAGAGGCTATTATAACAGCTTCTGTCAACGGCAAAGCCACCATCAACTACAATGGCTCATCAAAACAAATATCTCTCAAAGCAGGTAAAAAGAAGGTACTGAAATAAAGAATACATATATATAAAAGGAATATTTTCAATTTTAACGATGCTTAGACTATTGGTTATCATATCATGCATGTTGTCCACATTGATGGCAATGGCTCAGGAGTACAACCTTCGTTGGATTTCTTCGCCAAGCGTTGACTCTACTGCTCAGATATGGTTTCGCAACCAATACGTACATCATAAGAAAATAAAGAAAGCCTACGTCTGCATAGCCACTACTGGCTATGCAGACCTTTATATAAATCGTCGCAACGCAAGTCGCTTTTATCTTGCGCCCTACCGACAGCCATATTCCAACTACCCTGTTTCTACTACCTACGACATCACTCGCTTTTCGCGTAGCGATACCACTACCATTGCCGTATGGTATTCACCTTCATACCCACATATCAACAATCGCCAGCTATCCCTTATCTATTACGGCACCTATCAGGATGGCTCATCATTCTCTTTTGTTTCCGACGAATCGTGGCTCTGCCGTCCATCATGCTCGCAGTTTAATAACAAAGGTAGCGAGACTATCGACGGTAGAATCGATAAAAATGAGTGGAAGGCTAACCAAATCAACGACCTTGCATTATGGCAAGGATGCAAAAAGCAGCCCATTTCACCGAATGAATTTCCCCATTCCACCGATAACCTCAATAATACTATAGAGAGTATCATTCCCTATCGCTACTTCGATATAGAAAAAGATACCATAACCTATGATTTCGGTTTAGGCTTCATAGGCTTTGCTCGTGTTACCCTTCGTGGTGCGAGAAAGGGTGAACATATTTTCATTGGCGACATGGTATATATCTGTAGCGGTCAGCTTGATGAGCAAGCTTGCCTACGCTTCACCACAAAGCCAGTCCGCAAACTAACTATTTATGGCGACAATAAGTTCCGTGCTGACCATATAGTAAATGTAGAAGGTATTAGCATAATAAGCCACTAATAAGGTATATCAACTCACACTTTATTAGTTTACTAATATCAGAAGATTGATAAGATAAATCGACCAATTATCGACACTTTCTTGCACTTTTCTGTTGACAATTCAACCAAATTATGTATATTTGCAAAAGAAACAGAAAAGAAAAGGAAAAATGGACGATTATCAGATGCACCCTATCACCATCGACTCTATAAAGAGTTTATGCGACTGCGACTATCTTGACAACGATCTCGTGATATTCGACGAGATTGCTAAAGTTCCTATACCCGACGAACCTCGCCGTATGGGTTGCATATTGATGGCGCTATGTCTGAACGGCACAGCCACATACAATGTGGATACAAAGGCGCACAACGTGAAGGCAGGAGACGTGATAATAATAAGTACCAACCAGGTGACAGACAGCTTCAATATGTCTGCCGACTGTAGTGGTATGGCTTTTATGATGTCTGAGAACTTCTTTCGCGAAATTATATCGGGTATGCACGAGATATCTTCTCTGTTTCTCTTCTCACGCCAACATCCCGTATGCAACTTGGAGCCTGACGAAGTATTTCTTACCAAAAACTACATAAAGGCTCTTATCTATAAGCTAAAAGAGAATACGCACCGCTATCGCCGTGAGACGGTGATGTCGCTATTGCGCACCATGATTTACGACCTCAGCAATGTTATATACCGCATAATGCAAGACAGCGAAGGCAAAAGTACACGAGCTGATAGAATATTCTCTGAATTCTTGATGTTGGTTGAAAACAACTACCGCACACAACGACGTGTGGGATGGTATGCGCTAAACTTAGGCATCACGCCAAAATATCTATCAGAGATGGTGAGGATAGCTAGCAGACGCACACCAAACGACTGGATAGATGACTATGTAACTCTTGAGTTAAGAGTACTACTGAGGAATACCAACAAAAACATAAAAGAGATAACAGAAGAAATGAACTTCCCAAACCAAAGCTTCCTTGGCAAATATTTCAAGGAGCATGTTGGCATCAGCCCATCAGCATACCGCAAGGGAAAATAGCTCACACTTTATAAAAACACAGTTCACACTTATAATGCGCAAGACAACTTCTTGCGCATTATTTTTCTTATATAATACAAGCGAGAGTCTACATTGCGCAAATTCAGTCCCATTTCATCGGCTATTTCTGTAGTATTCATCTCTTGATATCTACTTAACATATACACTTTATTATTAACTTCATTGAGGCATTTTTTTGCAATTATAGACTCAACGTGTAAAATATCATTTGCTATAACAGTAGATTCGTTGCTATAATTGTCAACAACATCAATATGCATTTTCTCCAATGCACCACGACGAAAGGCTTGCTTGCGTAAATAGTCTTTTCTGATATTAAATGCTGCCGTCATCACAAGTCCTTTAAGAGTAGACTCACAAATGATATCAACCCCAAGCACTTTGATAAATACTTCTTGCATAAGGTCCTCTGCATCTTCCCTACGTATATTATATATAAGGAATATCGACAACACTTCATTTGCATATAGTTCGTAAGCCTTGCCTACAAGCTGAGATTTGGTTAATGTTATTTCTTTCATGTTAATTTAGGTCTTAATTCGATTTCAAAGTTAGAGGTTTTAATCTTTCTAACCCTATATTTCGAATGTCTATAGTTACACATAAAAGAAAGACGGAGCAGTCCGCACAAAACTCTCTGTTTTACAATGATTTACACCAAGAACACACAGAGTCCAAAACAATTAAAACGAACTGTATACAAACATAAATATTAATAGAGCCTATGTTATAGAGCCTTCTTTTCCATATATTCCTTAGGTGTACATCCTGTATGATTTTTAAACGCAGTAAAGAAAGAAGTACGCGATTTAAAGCCACATTTCTCGGCTATAGCCATTATAGTAAACTTTGAATACTCAGGCAAGGTTACCAAACGTTTAAACTCTGCCACACGATATTCTGCGATGAAATCGTAATAATTGCGATGCATATGCTGAGTGAATATCTGCGAGAGCGTATGATTAGATACACCTAAAGCCTTTGCTAAATCAGTCATTGTTAGCTCAGAGTTAAGATATGGCTTTTGCTGTTCTACATATCTACAAAGTTTCTTCACCACCTTCTCTGCTTCAGCCTTTTGCAATTTGCTTGCCTGATACTTTTCTGGTTCCGGCTTCATCATAATACGTTTCCAGAAATATTCTTTCTTCGTATACTTACACCACATTATATATATAGCAAATAGCAACAAAAATATCACAATAGCATAAATAGCCATAGTAGAATATGCCATAGGCACATACACTTCATACTCTCCGTAAATATCCTCATTACCCAACACACGAATGCGAAGATGGTATGTTCCACAAGGTAAAGAGCGATAAAAAGCAGTATTATTAGCATCTGCCAATGTCCATTTTTTGTCGTAACCATCGAGAATATATGCATATTGCATCTTGTCATCAGTAGCATAAGCCAAAGCCTTAAACTGTATAGACATTCCCTTAACCGAACGTTCAAGATTTATCTTTCGTTGTGACACAACAGTAGCCACCTCAGCATCTGTGAGCCATCGGTCGTTCTGTATCTGCGTAAGTACAATAGGAATCCTTCTTCTATGCCCTGCTTTATCAAGCTTTGCAAGAGTTGTTATTGCTAATCCCTTATTGGTAGCTATAAGACATCTACCATCAGAAGCAATAACGCAACTAAGCTGAAATTCCATAGAACGTAAGCCATCAATATAGCCATAAGAATGCAGTTTCCCATTCTTATAGACATGAAATCCATTATCAGTACAGAAATAACTTATACCCTTATGGTATACAAAGAAAGAAATGTTTGGTGCTTCTTCTCCCACATCATATTTCCACGTTGTCATCTTCACGACATTGGCATCAGCGACAATAGGAAAACCACGCTGAGGTAAAAAGAGCATTCTGCCATCCTCTAATCGTTGTATATCACGCAAAGCTCCAGTATCGGCAATCTTCTTAGGAATGTTTTTTACTGATATGGCATTTATCGTAGGAAGATATACACAATTGCCTCCTCGTGTAGACACCCATCCTCTTCCGCCAAGGTCGAAATCTATACAATACACCTCTTTGTCTGGCAATTGTGAATTTGTAGTATCAAAGAGTTTTATATCATGGGTTTTCATATCCATACGTACTAATCCGTCAGATGTACATATCCACAAATTCCCCATTCCATCATGTTTTATCTTAAAAACCAAAGAAGGACGAAGCCTTTCTGTAACAACACGACTCACCTCATACGAGGTTGAATTGATCAAAACTAAAATATTGCCAGATGTACCTATAACATAGTCGTCGCCACATTTAGTTATAGCAGAAACAAATGATGCTCCGAGTTTCTTTTCACCGAAATACCTTACTTTACCCGTATTCTCTTCTACAAGAAACAATCCATTGCGTGTACCTATCAGCAATTTATTTCCATCAACAAAGCTACATACGACATGAGCATTTTCAAGGTCTGTTCCATCAGACATATCATACATTTTGAACACACCACTATTATATAAGGTATGTTCAAGACCATAAAACTTATAACCAATCCAATCAATGCCAGCATCATCGCGATAGAAAACTTGCACATCATTAAATCGTGTTCTCACAGTCGCAGAAGATTCCTTATCAGAATAGGTTTTCACTATCATTCCTGTCACAGGATTCATCTCTACGGCTCCGCTTTTATTTGTTGCAACCAATAGGTTGCCATTATCAGCAAGTTGTAAATTATTGATAGTTTGCGAAACAAATGCAGAAAACCACAAGCGTTTATCCTTAGGAGAATACATCCACAAGCCAGCGTCAGCAGTACCTATAGCAACAGTCCCCTGACGAGTAATAGCAATAGCTGTAGGCTGCAGCACAGAGCTGAAAGGATAAAAGATACCACCATCATTTCTTTTTATATCAATATCAATAAGTCCATTGGCAGTCAATGTCCACAGCCTACCTCCATCAGCAGTAGCAACGACATCTATATCAAGAGTATTACTATCATTAAACTTATTTTGTTTGTACAGAGCTACGATTACCAATTTTCCTTGCTCATCAATCTTGAACAATCCATTAGCGGTAGCAACAAAATAATTACGTCCAAAACGCTTTATTGCTACAACCTTTGAATTAATTTGCTCCTTAAAGAGTCTTTTCACCGTGAGATTAGCGGCATCAAAGAGCCACAAGCCCTGAGTATTGCCAACATAAAATTGATGGTTTGCAACCTCAATGATATCGTATGTGATATTATATTTACCATCATCATGCTCGGAGATGGGGATATTCACGGCATTCTTGCCGTCGTAGCGTGTTATACCAGTAAATGTTCCTATATATACATAGCCGTCAGAGCCCTTCACCATCGACTGTACAGATCCATTCTGCATACCATCGTCGATGCTAAAGCTTACCATATCTTGTTTTTGTCCAAACAAGCCTATTGAGGAGAGAAGTAATGCGAGCAATGATAACAAAAATTTCATGATAGCGATGTTTTTTACTTTGCAAAAATAAGAAAAAAAGCCGAAATCATCGAATGGAGGTCAACAAAAAAGTCCACATAGCTCAATTTTAGCTATGTGGACTTTTGATAGTGATGTTATCATGTGGTTATCAAATCTCCCACATATTATATATCATCCGCTTATTTCACCACGAGCTTCACGCTCTTCACGCTGCCATCGGCAGCAATTGTGCGCTTCACAACGACACCCTTGGCAGGAGTTGTAACTCTACGACCATCGATTGTGTAATACTCCACACTCTTTGCAGTCTTTGCAAAATTCTGCAGTAAGTCGTTGATGCCAGCAGGAGTTATTGCAGGAGCATCACAAAGTATGAACTTATAGGCAGGTTTGCTAGTTGTAGTCATCTTGTCGTAAGGTGATTTCCATTGGAATGCTCCGTTCCAATACAATCCATCAGAGCAACGGCTTATTGCCACAAGAGAGTCTCCCTTATTCTCGGAAACGAAGTTCAAGCGTGCAGCTGCAAAATCATCAGTTGGATTAGGAGGCAACATTGCTACATATCCATCGGTAGTTAGTACACCATTCTCGTTTGTAAGGTAGTATCCGCCATCTTCATGGGCATTTACGGTGAATGTCCAGAGATAATCCTCGATGTATCCGCCCTTGTCTACGGCAGCCGTGATGTCGTCCATCGACATAATGGCAGCATAGTAGTGGTCGTTGGCGGCATTCTTCTGTACGATGTACTTGTCGGTACCAGCAAGACGGATAGCTGTGGTTGCAGGCATTGTTACCTTGAAAGGCTTACGCGAGCCTAACAAATCAGAGAGCGTGTTGTAAAACTCTTCCACGAACAAGTCAAGATTGTATTGCGTGAGGTCGCCAGGATTAGCAGCGTAAGCCTCTGCTTGAGCTTTCTTCTCTGTAAATGCTGTGTAGTAGTCAGAACTATACTGTCCCTCGTCCTCACCGATATTGTTCTTCGTCAAGTTGTCCACCTTGTTGGCACTATCTATTGCAGCATTAAGCATAGTAAGGTCAGCAAGAACGTATGGGTCGTAAAGCGACAAGCCTGTAGACTCAATATATTCCTTGGTGATAGGCATATCTTCGCTCAATACAGAAGCCACGATGAAGCGTGTAATCTGTGAGCCAGCACTCGAGTTGCGACCAGAAGTATAGCAGTCTATATCGGCAGAAACCTTATCGCCCGCCTTGAGGTTTACGAAGAAGTCGAGGTCAATAGGAGCCTTGCCCTTCAAGCCGTCGTTAGCCACGCTGCCATACTGCTTAGAGCACAGCTCCTGTGTCTTTTGACAAGAGAGCACACCTTCGTTGTCGCTCACAAGGCGAGTGCGCAAGTATAAAGGGTTCTCTACTTTCTCGTTAGGGTTCTGTCTGTAGAGTGAGATGCCGAAGCTGTAGTATCCGTCAGTAGGAGCAGTGAATAATATTGCAGGAGTGCGAGCCACATCAGGGTGCAGAGTGCCATCCTGATTTAGGTACATCCACTCGCCATTGCTGCGACACCATCCGTCTACTCCACCCTTTGTCTTGGTGAAGTTGTCGAACTTGTTGTATGTGCCATCGTTGGTATCATACCAATAGTAGCCAAAAGGTGTATCGTTGTTGTCAGCCACAGAGAGCTTCACATTCTCGAGATTTGAGTTTTGTGTAAACAATACATAATTGCCAGTGGCAGTATAATTGATGGTAGTCTTAGTATTTAGGAAGCTCTGCCATTCAGAGTTAAGCATCTTTTCGTAGAGTGCGAGGTTCATTCCATTCACCTTACCATCTTGCAAGTATTGATAGTATTTATCAAGCGCTTTGAAAATATCATCTATATTTTCTTGGCTATATTGGCCATATCCATTGCCTACTAAATTTCCATCATTTTCAATGGCTTCAACTTCTTCGTAATATTTAAAAAGTGTCTTTTTAAAATCATCTACACCAGCCATGTCGTAAGGGTTGCGATAGTTGTCGTTAGCCTCAGCAGTGGCTTTGTCTACGGTTTCAATGTCGAGCTTTTTGTAGAAGGAGCGTGCCCAGCAAGCACGGGCACTGGAATGGTTGGTATAATACTTCTGTCCATTAGCTTCGAAAGAGATGATGTCGCCCTTCTTGCCATAGAAGGCGAAGCTATAGTCCACAGGCTCTTGAGCCTTGAAGCGAGGTTCTGCACCTTGTGAAAGACTTGCGTTTTTCCAATCCTCCAATTCTCCGCACTTATCGCCATAGGCGAATGCAAGTCCCATACTTACGGCAGAGTCTACAACTTCTTCGCCACCTATTCTATATCGTGGAAGCAAGAATAGAGGGTCGTACTTGAAGCAGTCTTCACGCACGATAGTGCCGTTCACTACGTAGTAACCATCTTCAGGCACTGTAAACGATACTGCGCCAGCATACTTAGAATTAGTGTAGGTTTCGAAATTCTCAGAGATGTAGATGAACTTCTCGTTCGAGTCGTTGTTTGGCTCTACATAAGGTTCGTCATACCAAGCATTGCGAATGTTACCAGCCCAATAGTTGCCAGCATCATCCTGTGTATAGCCATTAATTTCGGTGATGCGCTCGCCCATCACACGCTCAGGGTTATACTGGTCGAGGAAGTTGCAAGTACTCTTGTCGCCATAGGTTGTGAAAGTAGAGTACTTACCCGTACCATACTCATACTTCTGGAAACTCCACTGTGCATCGCCGCCAGCGGCAAATGTTTCTTTCGACATTTCCGTCAGCTTGTAGGTCTGCGCCATTGCCATTGATGCTACGCACGACAAAGCTGTGATGAAGAAAAATTTTCTCATAATGTTAGTTGTTTAGATTAATTAATGTTCATATTTATATTAATATATACGACTTTCAAAAGGCAAATGCAGAAAAACTTCAAAAAATAATTATATATCAACCAACATTTCAGCATGACGCTTGTTTGTGACTGATAAATGTTGTAGGTTAGAATAGCTTGCAAGCCCTACTTGTCTTCATTAAGCAGCATCTCTGCCGTTTCGCACAGCTCTTGATACCACTCCTTGCCAAATCGACGTACTAATGGTCCTTCAAGGAACTTATATACAGGAAGTTCCAACTCCCTACCCTTTTCTACAGCAGGACGACATACATCCCAACGGTTATAGTTAAGACCTACAAGACCACCAGCAAATTGCTTCTCACGAATAGGATAAAGAGCGCAAGAGATAGGCTTTATAAACTTGGTTTTGCCACCACGATAAGCACGCTCAAGGGCACACAGGCAGCAACCATTCTCATAGCATGTAAACACACAGTCTTTGCCATTTACGATGCTCGTAACAAGGTCGCCATCACGATCGTTGTATGCCACACCCTGCTTATCGACAACAGCCTGCGCAGAAGCACTCATATCGTTCCATACAATATCGAGAGCATCTTCGATGCCAGCGATCTCGTCCATGGTTAGCGGAGCACCAGCATCGCCCTCCACACAGCATTCGCCCTTGCACTTGTCAAGGTCGCAACAGAATTTCTCAGTAATAATATCTGGCGACACCAATACGTCGCCCACTTGTATAATATGTAAGTCTTGCATATTCAGTAAGTCTTTACCACTCTATAGTCTTTTCTCCATTCTGCGCCAAATACTCATTGCAACGCGAGAACTGATGATTGCCAAACCATCCACCTCTGTTTGCAGACAAAGGCGAAGGATGCACGCTCTCAAGCACAAAATGCTTATTTTGGTCAATAAGATACTTCTTGCTACGTGCAAAACCGCCCCAAAGCATAAACACCAAGTGTTCACGATTGTCGCTCAATGCCTTTATGGCAGCATCGGTGAATGTTGTCCATCCTAATCGCTGATGGCTATTGGCAACATGTGCCCTTACTGTAAGTGTAGCATTTAGCAACAACACTCCCTGAGTAGCCCAGCGAGTAAGGTCGCCAGATTTAGCTGCAGGTTTACCAAGGTCGAGTTCTATCTCCTTGAAGATATTGATGAGCGAAGGAGGAGGCGTAACGCCTTCAGGGACCGAGAAACTCAATCCCATTGCCTGACCAGGCTCATGATATGGGTCTTGACCTATTATCACCACCTTTACATCGTCAAACGGACAAAGGTTGAAGGCATTAAAAATCTTGTTGCCAGGAGGGAAACATTGATAATGCAAGTATTCTTCCCTCACCAGATTAGTGAGGTTAACGAAATATTGCTTATCAAACTCTGCACCAAGGTGCTGTTTCCATGAAGATTCTATTTCTACGTTCATAGGGAGGAAAAAGAAAGAAAGCCTCACTCCCAGCCCCTCTCCAAAAGGGAGAAGGAAGTAATTAGCATTATTACTGGGAGTGAGGTTTTTAAATATTTTGTAGGGGGGGGTGAGGCTACTATTAGTCTTCGATAAGGCACTCGCCTGTCATTTCTGCAGGCTGCTCCAAGCCCATGATATGGAGGATAGAAGGAGCAACGTCAGCCAAACGACCATCCTTAACTGTTGCTGAGTTGTTGTCAGTAACGTAGATGAATGGAACAGGGTTCAAAGAGTGAGCGGTGTTTGGTGTGCCGTCTTCGTTGATAGCGTTATCAGCGTTACCGTGATCAGCGATGATGATAGCCTCGTAGTCGTTAGCCTTAGCAGCCTCGATAACTTCGCGAACACAGTTGTCAACAGCATGTACAGCCTTAGCAATAGCATTGTAGATACCTGTATGACCAACCATATCGCCATTAGCGAAGTTTACAACGATGAAATCATACTCCTGAGTATTGATAGCACCAACGAGCTTATCCTTTACCTCGTAAGCAGACATCTCTGGCTTCAAGTCGTAGGTAGCAACCTTTGGAGAAGGTACCAAGATACGATCCTCGCCCTCGTATGGAGTCTCACGACCACCATTCAAGAAGAATGTAACGTGAGCATATTTCTCTGTTTCTGCTGTATGGAGCTGCTTCTTGCCATTAGCTGCAAGATACTCACCAAGAGTGTTAGTAACATTCTCCTTAGGGAAGAGGATGTTTACGCCCTTGAAGCTTGCATCATATGGAGTCATGCAGAAATACTGCAATCCAGGAATAGTATTCATTCCCTCTTCTGGCATATCCTGCTGAGTCAATACCTGTGTAAGCTCCTTAGCACGGTCGTTACGATAGTTGATGAAGATAACAACATCGCCCTCGCCGATAGTACCGTCTACATTAGAATTGCTGATAGCCTTGATAAACTCATCGGTTACACCCTCGTCGTAGCTTTCCTGCATAGCCTGAACCATATCGGCAGACTTCTTGCCTTCGCCCTTTACCAAGAGGTCGTAAGCTTCCTTCACACGATTCCAACGCTTATCACGATCCATAGCATAGAAACGACCAATGATGCTTGCGATATGTGCGCCATTGTTGTCGCAGCACTTCTGTACATCCTCGATAAAGCCCTTACCGCTCTTAGGGTCGGTATCACGGCCGTCCATGAAGCAATGTACGAACACCTTGTCTGTCAAACCATACTCCTTACCAATCTCGATGAGCTTGAAGAGATGGTCGAGTGAAGAGTGTACACCGCCAGTAGAAGTAAGACCCATCAAGTGGAGCTTCTTACCATTATCGCGAGCATAGCTGTAAGCCTTTATCACTTCCTTATTGTTGAGGATTTCGCCGCTTTCGCAAGCCTTGTTGATCTTCACCAAGTCCTGATATACGATACGACCTGCACCGATATTAAGGTGACCAACCTCAGAGTTACCCATCTGACCATTAGGCAAACCTACATCTTCGCCAGAAGTATGGAGTGAAGAGTGAGCCGAAACGGCTGTAAGATAATCAAGATAAGGAGTTGGAGTGTTATAGATAACATCACCTTTACCATGCTGACCGATTCCCCATCCATCGAGAATCATCAAAAGAGCTTTTTTTGCCATAATTACTATTTTATTATAAGTTTATTGTATTCCGTTGCAAAATTACTATAATTCAGTGGAAACACAAAACAAGCGAGCCAATAATTTTGACTCGCTTGTTTGCTGGTTATATTAATAATTCTTTATGCCGTTTAATGTAAGTTATTACCTTAACACCTTCTTTACAGTACCATCAGAATACTTCACGATGTTGATGCCTGCACCAAGAGCCTGGCGCAATGTACCATCAGTAGAATATATTGCCACAGGAATCTTTACTGTATTCTGCTCTATACCCTTGACAGCGGTAGAACCTGCAACCACAGTTACATCATCAAGGAACAAGCGCTTGCCTGGAGTGAACGTAATCTTTATGTTGTCAGAACCTGTAATGGTAGCAGTAAAAGTCTGCCATTCACCTGTAGTCATATTAAATGAAGAAGGAGAAATTGTAGCATCGCCATCTATAGAAAGAGACAGGCGGGTATCATCATTACCCCAAGGAGCAGCACGGAATGTAAGGGTTGCACCACCCTCTATAGCTATGGTTGGAGTTGTAGCCTCGCCTTTTTTCTTGCTGCTTCCAAAACGAGCACAGCCATCAGCTCCATTTGCACTTGCTGCATACCAACCAGTATTGTCTGGATTAAAGTTTGACTGAGCAACGCCAAGGCCAGAGAATTGATTATCATTGCCGCCTGTACCCACACAGTCGGTAAAGGTTTCTGAGAATATCACTTCGCCCGAAGGAACGTTTGGAGAAGACGAATCGAAATAGTTAGGACCAAAGTCCATAGAAGCCACACCATCGCTTGTTACTGCAATATTGCGGATTGCTACATCCATGTATTTCTTGCCATCACTATTTTTTGTATATATAGCATTAGATGGACGTGATAAATTAGTCAAGCTATCATTGCCCTTATAAGGGTATGGGTCGCCCAGATATGTTGTCTTGGTATAGCCTTGCTGAGTTTTGCTATAATACTTAGAGTCATCATCATTGTCGGCATGGAATATAGTCATGCGCTGATGACTATTAGTGAATCGCAAATCTGGATCATAACCTGTGGTATTAACCATATTATAATCCCACACCGTTTGGTCGAAGTCTACATGAGTGATGAGTACACCACTCTGAGGTAGGCTCTCGTCCCAACCTGAGAACTGACGGTTTTCCACCAAGAAATATTCATCCTCGTTGCCACTATTGATAAGTTTATAAGCTTCGCCACCTTCTGTAAGTGCCTTCATGCCAGTAACAGATAGTTCAGCACCCTTGCGCACTTCTATTGGGTCAATCCATCCCGAAATCATACGCTCATAGGCAGTATATCCACAAGGCTTGTAACCATCTTCATTATATGCACCATAGTCCATAAGGTCAAACGGTCCCATTCCAAAATTGCCTTTGTAGCCTGTATCATACATATCAGGAATGCCCATACAATGTGAGAACTCGTGACACATAGTACCGATGCCACCAACCTCGCCTGCGCCATTAAGCTCTGAGCTACAAGCATAGGTGTCAACCTTTACTCCATCGAGAGTCAAAGCCATAGATGCACCAGAGAGCTGATATTCGTGTGGCCAAATAGTATTTTCCTTACCGGTATCAGCCTCGCCATAACCGGCATAGATAACATACACCTGGTCTACTTCGCCATCACCATCCCAATCGTATTTTGAGAAATCAACTTTTGAGTCAACGCCCTTGCAAGCCTCAACAATCATCTCTTCAGGATGAAGGTCGTAGCCATTAGAATCATTACCACCATAGTATTTCATGTTGTGAGCCAACTTCACAGGACCAACAACATCAAAGTCGAGTTCAAACTGTCCACGGCTCTGCGCAAGGAAATAATCCTTAACCGAACCTTGGAAGAAGCCCTCGTTATATCCCTCTTCGTTAGATATACGATTAAATAGAGTCTGAGAATCACTATTCTTGAACTTCACATCAGTAAATTCTACCAATATCACCAAGCCCTTTTTCTTGCCCTTGAACACATCTGTAGCATTACTAAGATTGCGACGAGCAGCACGACGAGCATGAGCCTTAGCCTTGCGAGCCAAAGCACGAGTGGTGAGATTAGAAACAGCAGAAGCATCAGCAAGCTTAAAGACGTTTGCTTCGCCTGTAGGCACATACTTATTGCCATAGGCATCTTGCCAATAGTGCATAAACTCATCACCTACCAACGATACCTCAACCTTAGTGCCATCGTTAAGTGTGATAGTGTTTGTCAAACCGCGCTTAGCTGGCAAAGCCATTGCTGCCAACGACATGAGCGCTACCATTCCAGTTACAATAGTTTTCTTTATCATAAGTTATAGTTAATATACATAAAAAACTAACGAGCTAAGAGTGCAAATATAGCGCTTTTATTTTAATAAAACCAAATATTTATTCTGCTATAACTTTTTTTTTATTATATATTTCTAAAAATAATCAACGAACAAGCTATTTCTATAAACAAAGAATTATCAAGCATACCATTTAGATACTACAAAAAGCGGCATCCGCAATAATGCGAATGCCGCTCCTTTATTATATAATAAGGTGAAAGTCTAAGCCACCTTATCTATAGACTTATGTTTACTTAACAACAATCTTCTTGCCACCTACTACGTAGATACCCTTAGCCAAGCCCTTAACAGACTCACCGATGTTGCGTACCTTAGTACCGTTCAAGTTGTAAACGGCAGCGTTCTTTGCAGCAATCTCGAGAGCTGAGATACCACTTGCTGTAGCAAGCTTATAAGAGATTGGGCAGAATACGTAAGATTCGAAATCCAAGAATACTACACCTTCAATGCTCTCAAACTTAGCTGTCTCTGGCATATCCTCAGGAAGAACAGCGAACTGATCTGCAAGAATAATAGATGCATCATCCTGCTTGATAACAGGAGCACCATCTTCAACTGCGAAGTCAACATCCTTGAGTTCGAACAAACGCAAGTGGTTTTCTGCCTTCTGAAGATCAGCAATCTTAGCCTCTGTAGGAACGATTGTGGTAGGAGTAACTGTAAGTTCTGACTTAGAAGTCTCATCATTAACTACCAAAGCTGTAGACCAAGCGCTATAGTTAACATTGATATAACCATTGAGCTCTACACCCTCCTTAAGTTCGCCATCGAACCAGTTGTTTGCATTAGCCTTTGTTATAATGTTAGAGATTTCTACTGCACCTGTCTCATCCTCAAGAATTGCGAATGCTACTGTAGCACGTGGGTCGATACCCTCGTCCATATTCTGAACATAAGTAATCTTAGCGTTCTTCAACATGAGCTTAACGCTTGGATCCTCCATTTCACCACCTTCGATCTTGCTAAGACCAGCGATGTTCTCAACAACAGGAGTTGACTTATAAGATGTAGGAACAAACATATAGTCTGTAACTTCCTGACCAAGTTCCTCTGCAAGACCATAAAGGATACCTGTTACGCTTTCAAGTTTCTCAGGAATTGCCTGACCCATAGGGAATAGCTGTAGTGCATCAGATAGCATGACTGCACGGCCATCCTGATAGAGAGTATAATCTGGGAACTCTTCTGTACCAACATTCTTGATTGTAACGTCCTTGAGTTCAAACACGCGAAGGTCGTTCTCATACTTCAAGATGTCACCAAGCTTAGCCTCTGGAACTTCCAATGTAGAAGGAGTAACCGTATAGACTGACTTCTGTGTCATATCCTCTAATACGCTGAGTGAGTTTGGCCAACTATAAAGAGCATAGAGACTACCATTAAGAACTGCACCAACTGTGAAATTATCTTTGAGCAAGCCTGTTGCGGTTGCCTCATTCAAAAGTGCGCTAATAGCAATTGCACCTGTTGCATCTTCCAAAATAGCGAAGTTGATCATTTCCATGCCATAATCGCTACTCTTGTGCAATGCTGTAATCTTAGCATCGTGGAGGTTCACCTTAACTGGTACTTCTGCCCATTCGTCTTCAACCTCAATCTTGCGCAAGTCTGCAAGGTTGTTAATCTCGAGGATGCTTGGAGCAACTTCGCCTACCTTAACAAGACGGAAGCGTGTGAATGACATCCACTGATACTGCTTGTCAGCTACACCCTGTACACCAAGGTTTACTGTAGCGTCATCCTCAGCAACCTCAAACTCTACAGAGCAATCATTCCAACCGCGATCGAAGAGTTCGCCTGAAGCGCCAACATGCTTCATTTCAGCACGAGCCTCACCTGCAAAGAGTGCAAATGAAGTAAGATCTGCCGATGCACGTGATGTTGCTGTGAGCAAGTACTTACCCTTAGGCAATGTAACATCCTGAGAGAATGTTACGTCCCAAGCCTTGTCGCCCCAGCTACCACCATCGAAGTAAGAGTGAGTAGAGTTGCCCTCTGCATCGGTGAATGGTTCATTATTCAAGACTTTAATAGCACCCTTGTTGATTTCGCCAAGAGCTGTTGTCCAACCATCCAAAGCCTCTGCATTAGCATTCTTGATAGACTCGGTATAGTTGGTAGCACCCTCTACGCCTTCTGCCAAAGCATTAGACTCTACGAGAGAACGAACAGCCTTAATATAGTCTGCCTTCAAAGCATCTGCCTCATCTGCTGTAGCAGGAGTCTTTTCTGCAATAGCATTTACTGCAGCAATCTTTTCCTCGCTTGCATATTGAGTATTAAGAGTTGCATACTTAGCCTTAGCATCTGCAAATGCTACGAAACGAACATTAACATCGTTGTATGCAGCAACAGCAGCCTTCAAAGGCTCGATAGCTGCAAGAAGCTCCTTATAGTCTGTCTTTGTTGTTGCCTCCTCTGCTGTAGCGATAGCTGCAAGAAGGTCGGCTGTTGGAGCAAGACCTGCACTTGCAATCTCCTTTGCAGTAGCAATCTCCTTAGCGAGATTATTGCTTGCTGCTGTGAGGAAATCCTGACGCTCAAGGGTGATATTGTCGAAGAATACCTTACCATTTGAACCTGAACCACCACCTACGGCAGCACCACCAATTGTGAAATGACCTGCTGTTTCTGATTCAAGAGTGAATTCTACTACATCCTCTACCCACTCGTTCAAAGCAAAGCTATTCTTGGTACTTGTGTAAGCCTTGTCGGCTGTAGCAAAACCAAGCTTAGAAGCAAACTGAGTAGCAGTACCGCCATTATAAGCGTGAGCCTTCAAAGTATAGTAACCAGCAGGCAATACAACTTCTACAGCTGACTGATAAGAGTTTGTACCACCCCATCCTACTGTGAAACCAAGAGCCTTACCTGTGTTACCTGCGTTGTCGGTTGCAGGAACAGCAGCATCATTGAGAGATGCGTCGCTACCATAAGCAAATGCAGCACTATTAGACCAAGCGGCAGAAGAAGCAAGCTTCCAACCTACAGCCTCATAGTCTGTACCCTGTGCAGAACCTGCAGTAGCAACCTTACCTGTTGCAGCTTCACAATCCTCGAAACCTGGGTTTACAAGATATGTGGCTGTTACATCGCCTTCTGGAAGTACAGGAGTGTCAATAACTTCCTTCTTTGGAGAATAAACTTCAACCTTTGTCAAAATATCAGAGAAACGATAGAGAGCAAACTCCTTATCACCAGCTACAATAGTAGTCTTAGTACCATTCTTACCATAGTTGTTGATATAAGTATAAACACCAACTTGTTCTGCTGTACCATCTGCAATAGAAAGCTTACCATCAGTAATGGCAACCTTATTTTCTGTATTATCCTCACCTTCAGCATTCATCTGGTAGATAGGATACATCATACCAAAACCTGTAAAGAGAACAGGAGCCTTACCATCCTTATTAATTTCTACATTCAAACCTGCGAGAACATCTGTAGCAGAAGCTGACTCTGCAGAGAAATCATAGAAATATTTGTCAGCTACAACATCACCATACTTAGCTGGCCACTGAGAGCTTGAACCAGGAAGACTTACGCCTTCTGCCTTCTTCTTCCAGTTAGCAGAAAGGTCTTCTGTCTTTAAAGTAGTAAAGTCGATAGCCTTTGTAAGTTCATATTCCTTGGTATTGTCGATAGTTACAGATGTAGAAGTATAGCCTTCTGCACTTGCTGTAACGACATATGTACCTGCAGCAGTAGCTTCGATAGTGCCATTGCACTCTACTCCACTTTCTGCTTCACCTTCACCAGAAGGAGTGAAATCGTAGGTCAACTTAGCAGTAGGAGTCAACAACACATCCTTGTTGTTGCATACCACGCTATATGTGCGAGCAAAGCCTTCGCCCATCTTTGTGATAGAAGCAACAGGATTAGCCAATAACAATTCTGTACCAGCCTCGATAGTGAACTGAAGCACATCAGACTTTTGTTCACCATTAGTACTTACTACATAGTAAGTTGTTGTCTCGCTAACAGTAACCTCAGCCTTGTTTACATTATTACCTTCACCATCTTTGAAGTTGGTATATGTATCGCTACCATCGGTATTGTATGCAAGATTAGCGCCTATAAAGGTTACGGTACGACTTGTACCATTAACAGCAGTATAAGCAGCTGTAGGCTGAACAACAACAGTACCAGGAGCATATACTACGATAGAAGAGATGTATCCAGCACTCTTGTTTCCACAGAAGTTTACCTGACCATCAGCAGTCATTGTTGCATAATAAGTCTTGGTATCTTCACTCTTTTCATAAGTGAAAGATCCATCAGGTTCTCCTTTGTCATTAATCAATGACATTACTTTTTCTGCATCTTGAGTACAATTAAAAGCAACGACATAGTCTTTCTTCAAATTAATGACAGCACCAGAGCGTGAAGCATTAAATGAATACAATCCGCCCTTGGTTGAGCGCAACCACCAACCTTTACTTTTTTTAGAACCGTCATAAGCAGCCTGTAAAGCCAAATAACCTTGTAACTCTTTTGGTGTTGCTACTTCATAAATCTTCTGGTATAATTTATTTCCTGTTTCAAAAGCAGTACCACATTGGGTGGTTGATGTCGTAATGAAAACATCACTTGCATATGTAGCCTTCGAGAAATCCATTGTCTTAATGGCTGTATAGCCACTCAAGTCTGGATCTGCTGCAAAAACATTCTGCGTTACAAGTAATGCCAACGCAGTCATCACTAATGAATATAATTTCTTCATTTAGTTATAGTTTTGTTTAGTAGAGTGTCGTCAGTCCGTAGGCACTTTAAATAATAATAGGTGTAAGTTTTGAAGGTTCGGTTGCGGACTGTATTATAGCCTTCCCGTCTTAGGGGTAAAGCCAGCCGAATTGCAGTTAGTTTGTTTTGTTTTTAAGTTTAAAGATAAGTTATTAATTATTAGTAGAATATGAAAAAAGTGGTTTGATTGCAAAAGTAACTAAAATATTTGTAATAAGTAACAAAATGCCAATATTTTTTGTTATATTTTTAAGTTTTACGATATAACTTCCGAATCGCTTACCTACAAAAAAACAAGAAGGGAAGCAAAGATTAGACCTAACATCCTATCTTTACTTCCCTTACGTTATATTAGGTATTAGGGATTTAACTAATTATTTCGCATTTATCTCCTTGAGCAAACGGTCTGCATGTCCCCATGAGTCCATCATATAGAGTACATAGCGGATGTCAACACCGATACAACGAGCCAAGTGGCTATCGAAGTTGATGTCTGAAGAAAGGCTATCCCAGTTGCCATCGAAGGCAAGTCCGATGAGGTTGCCATTACCATCAAACATTGGTGAACCAGAGTTACCGCCTGTGATATCATTGTTGGTGAGGAAGCAGAGCTGGAACTTACCTGTTGTTTGGTCTAAATACTTACCAAAGTTGTTAGAGCTAAAGAGATCGCGCATAATAGGCTCTGCCTGATAGTCGATAATCTTATTGCCCTTATCCATCTTCTCAACGATGCTCTCGGCAGTAGTATAATAGCCAGAAGGCTTACCACCAAGGTCGAAGCCACCTACCTGACCATAGCTCAAACGCATGGTGAAGTTAGCATCTGAATAGTGAGGAAGGTCTTCTTCCATGCGAAGCTTAGCAGCACAGAGATATTTCTCCTGCTTGTTGATATCGTCGCTTACGCTATTGATGTTTTCACGCAATACACCGAGCACCTCCAAGAGATCGAGACCAAGCTGCACACCTGGGTCTTTGAGATATGACTTGCGGTTGATATAGATAGGTGTGCCACTCTTCATAAGGAATGAGTTAGCATAGAGATAGTCTACATACTTAGCATAGTCGCCACCAAACTTACTGTCGATGATAGCATAGAACTTAGGAAGATATTTGCTATCTACATGCTCGCGATAGTTCTTCATCAATACTGCGAGCACCTCCTTGTCGAGAGCCTCATCCCATTCCTCGCTATTGTCAGCAAACTCTATATACTGCTTCGACTTCTTGTTCTTTGGTCCCTTAACTTCCATTCTGTCGAGAGCCATAGCACGAGTAGTAAACTCATTGGTACGACGGAAAGCCTCGCTATAGTTAGTCCAAACCTTCATATATTCGAAGCGCTTGTCATAGAGCTGCTTCATCTTATCGAAGTCGAGCTGTCCCTTCAGATAGCCAGTAGAATCCTGATAAGCCTTGATACGCTTCTCGTAGTCGCGCTTCAAATTGATGATGCCGATAGAGTCGATACACTTGTTCATACCAAGCGAGTTCTTCCAATAGTTAGAGCTCTGAGCATACTTAGAATCATACTTGATACGTACTGCCTCGTCGGCACGCATATGGCGAATCATCACATCCTGCTTTACACCACGCACCTGAGCACGAGGAGCATTCTGTGCATCGCGCATCTCGTGGATACCAAAGCTTGATAGGTAGCGGCTTGTAGAACCAGGATAACCGATGGTCATAGCATAGTCGCCTTCCTTATATCCCTGCATGCTAACCTGAGCCCAACGCTTTGGATGGTAAGGCACATTGTCCTTGCTATATGCAGCAGGACCATTGGTCTTAGGGTTGGCATAGATACGGAATACAGAGAAGTCGCAGGTCTGACGTGGCCACATCCAGTTGTCAGTCTCGCCACCAAACTTACCCATTGACTTAGGCACGGTGAACACCAAGCGGAGGTCGGTGAAGTCCTGATATGTAGTAGCATAATACTTGTTACCCTCATAGAAAGCATCGATATCGATATGGAGAGTAGAGTCTACCTTCTTAATAGAATCGGTAAGAGCATTCTGCAAAGAGTCGATGAGGTTAGCCTGATCGTTAGAGTTCATGTTGTCGATGCCAAGTGCAGTAAGGCGATCGGTAACATCCTTCTGATCAATCATAAAGCTGACGAACATATCCTCGTTAGGCAATTCCTCTTCAAAGCTCTTAGCATAGAAACCGTTGAGCATATAGTCGTGCTCTACGGTAGAATGTGAGCGAATAGCTTCGAAACCACAATGGTGATTGGTAAACACAAGACCGTCTGGCGATACCACAACGCCAGAGCAATAACCAGAGAAGTTAACTACTGCGTTCTTCAAGGCGTTCTCGCCATTGTAGAGCTGATCATAAGTCATCTTAAAACCTTCTTGCTGCATAATGTTGTAAACAGCATTAGGCAAGTTGTAGATTGTCCACATACCTTCGTCAGCATGTGCGGTGTTGAGTCCGCAGAATGCCATCATCGAAGCGATAAGGACTGTTGCTTTTTTCTTCATTACTTGTTTTTCTGTTTTTATTATGATGTTATTATTATCCATTTTCCACCTTTTGCAGGACCTTCACGTTTAATTATGTGGTCTTCTTTTAATTTCTTCAAGTGCTTGGATATTGCACTTCGATTAATTCCGATTAGATTTGCCATTTCGATAGAAGAAATTGAAGGATTGTCTTTTATCATTCGTATGATAGAGACTTTTGTTTTCTGTCCACCTTTTCTGTCTACCGATTCACTTTTCTGTCCACCTTTTCTGTCCACCTTTTGCAAGGTTTTATTATAATGATATTCCTTTAAGTTCGGCTGCTCTTTCCAATCATCTGTCGGTCGGATATGCAAGTATCTATTTTTAAGTACCCAACCATCTTTTAGAAGTAAGTTCCTGAAGAAACGAACCAGATAGACAGGAGAGTATTCTATACCTTTTTGAATGTTGCGATAGTTGGCACGAACCAAAGCATTACGGAAGTACCAGGAATGCTGGGCAAACATATCGTTGTTCACCTCATAGCCTAACGAACGGAGATATTGGATGGTGAAAATCGCTGTTGTTCGAGTATTGCCCTCTCTAAAAGCATGGATTTGCCAAATGCCTGAAATAAATTTAGCTATATGCTCTATCTTCTCATCATCTGTCAGACCTTTATATTGGAAGTTCTTCTCTTGCTCTATATCCCAATCCAAGGCTCTTCGCAAGTCTTCCCAATTTAGGTAATTTACAGATTCTCCTTCGAGCACCCATTCTTTCTTGGAAATATCATACTGGCGGACTTCTCCTGCGTGCTTGAATACTCCCTCGAATATTCTTCGGTGCAGAGATACGTAACCGTTGGTATTGAAAGCAAAGGTCTTGCTGGCGAGAATCTTTGCTATGTTAGCCGAAACCTTATCAGCTTCTTCCTCTTCTTCATCTTTCGGTGTGCGAACCGTCTTGCTCTGATAGTAAGAGTCAATAAGTTTTCTGGTTTCATCCAGAGATATTTCTCCTTCGATATTTCGTTTAGCCACATCTATGAGATACGCCGATGGTTGCAGCCCATCTACAGCCTGCAATCCGATAGCCGTCTTCCAGTTCTCGGCACTCTCCTTCTGCGAAGGCTCACCTTGTCGAAGATACTCGTCAAAGGCGGCAAAGTCGTTGTTGGCTTTTTCTTTACTCATAGACGTTGTTTGCTTAATACGATGTTGCAAAGATAGTGCAAACGAGCGCAATGAAAGTTTACTATCAGATTGCCGAGTGCAGCCTATCTTCTGCAAAGATAGTGCAAACGAGCGCAATGAAAGTTTACTTTCAGATTGCCGAGTGCAGCCTATCTTCTGCAAAGATAATTAATTTAATCCGTTTCCCCAATGTTTTGGTACAAATTATGCTTTATCCCTCTTTTTGTCCCAATATCGTTAATACGGAATATAGAGGATAGTTGACAAGCCAATCTTGCTCCCTATATGGCGACATAGAAAATCGACATCCTTTTAAGCCAGGATTGCGTTCTACAAACATACGCAGACTCTTAGCCTGAAGGTTTTCTTCCGCTTTTACTTCTATTGGAATAACCTTTTCCTCTTGCTGTACTAAGAAATCTATCTCGCCTCTTGAATTGTCTGCCGACCAATAATATATAGATAAAGACTGGTTGGTTTTCATCTGTTGCAGCACAAACTGTTCTGTAAGAGCTCCCTTAAAATCAGAAAATAGCATATTGCCATTCAAAAGACTTTGTACAGGGATGTTGCTCATAGCTCCCATCAATCCTATATCCGACAGAAACATCTTAAAGGCTGAGAAATCCTCATAAGCAGCAAGTGGGAGTTGAGCTTTCTTGCAACGATTTACCTTATAGATAAGTCCTGCATCCTTAAGCCATTCTATGGCAAGCTCAAAATCCTTTGCACGAGCACCTTCTTTTATCATTCCATAAATAAACTTCCTATTCTCTTTTGAAAGTTGAGAAGGAATAGAATGCCAAACCATCCTTATTCTTGGAACCTCTATAGCAGGTGCATGCTTTGAGAAATCACGCTCATAGGCTTCTATTATAGATTTCTGTATTGTTCTAACTTTGTTCAAATCTCCATCATTCACGAATGCTAATACAGCAGCAGGCATACCACCAACGAAATAGTATTGACGCAAACGTTCCTCAAACTTTGCTCTAACCATCGTTAGCATTGTCCAGTCTTTTGCTTGGAGTAAATCTACCATCTTCTTTTCTCCTACAGCATTCAAAAACTCATAGAATGAAAGAGGATAAAGATGCATAAAATCAACCTTACCTACAGGAAACGAATCATTCTTATGCATGGCTATACCCAGCAAGGAGCCTGCAGCTATAACATGATATTGAGGGGCTTTTTCTTGAAAATACTTCAATGCCGTAATGCCACGTGGAGCTTCTTGTATTTCGTCAAGAATAATAAGAGTATCTTCGTCAATTGTTACATCTGTTGCCCATTGTAGATTGGCAATGATACGCTGAATGTCAAAATCATGCTCGAACATTCCACGAAGGTCATCATTATCCTCAAAGTTAACATAAGCACATTTCTTATATGCCTCTTTGCCAAACTCTTTCATCAGCCAAGTCTTGCCAACTTGTCTTGCTCCAAGGATTACCAACGGCTTTCGGTCGTTGTTTTCTTTCCACTCATATAGTTCTTTAATAGCATTTCTCTTCATAACATTCTGACACATTGAGAGTTTTATGTTGCAAAGATACTATTTTTATTTTAATTTCCACCAAAAGTCATCCTTAAAAGTGTGACAAATCACAAAAAGTCGTCCTTAAAAGTGTAACCAAGCACAAAAAGTCGAACTAAAAAGTGTAATTACTATATTAAGGACTTGTTTAACTAAAACCCCAAAATGCACAAAAATCCCGCGTTGCCACTTACGACAACACGGGATAATGAAAGGTAGTTTACTTTATTTGAAACGAATTGCCCTTACGGGCTATATTGCGTACGATAGATTCTGCCACGTCTGTCATTTGGAGCATATCCTCCACGCACGTCCATTCATACACACTGTGCTCTGCCTGTTGTCCGCTGTACAGACATGGTCCCCCACGCAGTCCCTTAGCAGCCATCATAGCCGAAGTAGTACCACCGCGATCGCTCTTCGGCAGAAGGGTCAGACGGCATTCCTTTGCGCTCTCCACTATGATTGGCGTAAGCGCTGACGGCATAGAGTAGGCAACATTCTCGTACTGAAGAACCTCAGGGGTAGACTCAACCTGCACATTGGGATAGGCGGTCTTTACGGCAGCCTCTGCCCGGCCGAGCATCGTTCGGAGAGTGTCGCCCTCAAGCTTGTCGAAATAGCGCATGCGAACCCTTACTTCTGTAGAACTTATGCCATCGGTAGTTATCACGGGCGACATGGTGTAGCAGTGGATATAGCCCTGTTCTGCGCGGCTTGCCGACGGATGCTTCTCAGGCGGCACCTGACCTATGAAGTAGGCGGCAGCCGTAAGCACGTCACCGTACTTTCTGGCATATGCGTCGCCAGGGTGAGCTTCCTTTCCGCAAAAACGGTAAGAACGTCCTACGGCTGTAAAGTTGGCAACAGAGAAGTGGGTAGGGTTATCGCCATCGATATCGATAACTACGTCTGGCGACTCACCACCTACATACTTCAATTCAAACATATCAGCGGCACGGCCGATGTCTTCGTTCTGCGAGAATACGAGAAAGATATCACCGTGGCGCATCTTCTCGTTACGTGCTATGCGCTCGGCAAGCGTCACAAGGATGGTACACCCTGTCTTGTCGTCTGCACCAAGAAGGGTAGATCCGTCGGAGGTGATGATGGTCTTTCCCACACACTTGTCAAGGTGCTTGCCCTGCGGAGCCGACGGACTGAGCACCAGCCCGCTGGGCAGAAGGAGATCGCCACCGTCATAGTTGGCGTGTACCACAGGCTTGATTTCGCCACCCGGAGCTTCGGGCGTGATATCGAGATGAGCCATAAACATCACTGAGGGAACACCTTTGACATTGGCAGGTATCTTTACGTAGACATACTCACTCTCGCTGCGTGTTACGGTTGCCCTCGTACCGCGCAATATATCATGCAGGTCGGCTTCCACACAGCGTGCCATATCACGCTGTCCGGGATTTAGCGGAAATTCACTCATATCCGACGTGTCGGTGCCCTGACTGTTTATCTTGGCATACGATACGAAGCGCTCTGCTATGGCATTCACAGTCTGTGTATCATACTTAGCGGTCAGTGCTTTCATTGGTGCAGGACAAGCCGCTATAGACATTGCCATAAGGCAACTCAGCTTTATATTGTTAACGAAATTCTTCATGATTGTCTTGTGTTTTGAAAGTTATTTTTGTCTTCAGTTACGCAATGGCGATTAAGCTACTTCTTTTTTGCCTGTAAAAAAGCAGAGGCATATTCCGAACCTGCCTCGGCAGCCTTACGCATAAGGGCATAGCCGCTATCCTTGTCCTTCTGCACACCGCAGCTACCTTTTATCAGACATTCGGCATAACAGGCCATAGAGTTGGCGTAACCCATCTCAGCACCTATACGCCAATATTCGGCTGCACGCTTGCGGTCGGACTTCATGCCGTACACGCTCTTCTTGGCATAATACATGACCCCGAGATTGTGGTTGGCAAATAAAGATCCACCATCCTTGGCAAGTTCAAACAACTGCAATGCCTTCGGCACATTGCGACCTACATGATCGCCTTTAAGATAGGCTACTCCAAGATCGTTGAGAGCGTCAGGATAGCCTCCCTCTGCCGCCTCCTTCATATATTCAAATGCCTTATCTTCATCTAACAAGAATTGGCTGTACAACACGTATGCCATCCATTGTCCATAGACGTAGCCACCCTCAGCAGCCCTTTCAAAGTAGTCGATGGCCTTCTTGTATTCTTCCCTTTTATAATAAGCGTAGCCTACAAGATACTGTATATCCATCGAGTCTGCTAGTTCGGGACGTGTTCCCCAGTCTCTGACATAGTCGTAGTAGCCGGCATCATTATATACATAGGTGAGTCTGTACATTGCTTCCGGTGAGCCATTTTCGGCAGCATCCCTAAAGAGCGAAAGCGCATAGATAGAATCGCGATCGACACCGTATCCTGACAGATAGCACTCACCCAATGTGGCTGTAGCAAAAGGCAACTCTTCGGAAGCACGCTCAAGATACATCACAACTTCCATAGGGTCTTCAGTAATCACATCGCCATTGCCCATGCTATAATTGGCAAGAACCAGATATGAATATGCAGTATCGTAATTGTAAGCTACATATTCGGCAAGCTCGCGACAAGCCTTATGGTCTTCCTTGGTAAGTGCATTGGAGAGTCTGTACAACAGCAGATTATCGTAACATGATTCAATGCTATTGAAATTGTCTAAGAAAGCGTTGTATCCCTTGACGTTAGAATACTTATCCTCGAAGTTGCAGAGACTAAAGTCCAAAGAGTGCTCCTTATAATAGAACTTCTTGTAGAGCGAGTCGCGACGAAGGTCGAAGGAGTAGATACGCTCCAGATAAGTCTGTGCCTTGACGTCATCGCCATCTTCCATAGCATATAGGGCAGCCATTGCATGACCGTCGCAGCAGCCAAGGTTAGAGCTTCTCTCCGCCCACACCTTTGCCGAATCGATATCACACTCGAAACCTGGCAAGCCATAGTAGAAGCCATACGAGAGATAGGCACAAGCAGGTCCGTAGCCCGCCTCTGCCGAGCTGCGGATGAGATTGGTAAAGCGACTATCATCACCATCTATACCCATCATGGATATCACGGCATAGGCATATTGCGCTGGAGCAAACCCAGCGTTGGAAGAACGGCGAATGTACGATTCAAACAGTTTGTCGTTGTCATTCATCAACGCATCAACGGCAAGAATGTAGAGCTTTTCACACTTCGAGCGGTCAAGGTCGGCCTGCGACACCTGCTTCTTTGACGCACGTTTCTTGGAAACTTTCGCCTTAACGGAAGCGTTCTGACGGTTAACCTTGATGCTTGTTGTATCTATCATCTGAGGCACTGTCAAACCACTTATATGCCCACACTTTTGATTGGAGAGCTGACGATGGGCGCTTGCCTCAGCGGCATGTTTTTTGACTAACGAGGCTGTGGCATGTTTATAATGTCCTGACGCCAATTCTGCCTTAGTGATATTCTTGCATAACTTAACGACAGAGCGTCTCCATCCCTGCGCATCGGCATTCATAGGCCACACCATCATCAGCAACGCACTTGCAAAAGCTACAAGTAAGAAACCAGAAAAATTGATTGTTCGTTTCATAATAAATTGAATTTGATTAAAGTTTAAAGCTACCATTCATTTCTCATTTTGTCAGGTCTGACGTCCGTCGGATTAAGCTTGCTGTTTGTCAGTTTGTAGGAGCGAGCAGGACGTTTATCGTTCTGACATTGCAAAATTAGTCATTCTGGCACAAACCGGAAATAGCTAAAACATAATCGCTATCGCCTAAAAAAATATACACCCTTTGACGACTTGTCCAAACACAAAAAAAACGTTACACGGAATAAAAGCGCATCCATGCAACGGTTTTATAAAGCTATTATTATCAATTACTTAGCGACAGTTTCTATCTTTTCTTTCCTATATACTTCTCCGATCCTTGCATTTTATACATCTCATAGGCATCGAGTAGCAATGTGGCAAAGCTCATAGGATTCTTCTTTGCATAGTCCTTTAAGTCGTCCAAGCAAAGTTCTATACCATCTCCTATTATTTCACGGCGCAACTTGCGGAGGTGCTGATCAGAGGCACAAGCCATCTCGGAGAATGTGCTCACCTTCTTTCCGCTATGCGCCATCATCAGCACCAGGAGCTTTTCACTTAAGAACAATCCCTCTCCTTTCTTACGAGTAAGGTTTATCATAGCTAACAGCTGCTGATCCTCACAGGCATCGGCAGCTTCATAAAAGCGCCTAACCTCGTCCACAATACAACCCTTCTCAAACATCTCGTTGGAATATACAAAGAGTTCCTTTATCAATTCACCCCTTTGCAGACCTTTAGTATCGTCAACCTGTTTCATTATCGAGAAGTATCTGTCTATATAGAGATGTACCTTTACTACAGCCAAAAGCATGTCACTTCGCATACAAAGAAGCGGAAGCTTCGACAAAGCATCGAATACGTCGGGTTGGGTCGATTCTAGATTGTCTTGAATATGCTGTAAAGCGTCTACAAGTCCATCATATATACTCTTGAAGGAAACAACGTGTGCCATGCATTCCTCGTATATCATCAGATCCTTCAACTTATCGTCCACGCAATCTTTGGTTTTCTCCACAAACTCCGGAGAAGAGAGATAGCTTTTGAATAGGCTGATCACATCCTGTATTTCCATATTCTCCACCTCCTTCTTGCCGATGATGGCGTACATACGTTTCAACTTTTCGGCAGGGTCGATATAGACATCAAGCTGCCTTATAATTTCGTCAGTAACGCCTGGCAGATTAGCCATCCCTTTGAAAACAGCTGCCAGTCCATCCAATATAGCTTCGTTTTCGTGCACCTTCTGCAGCCATTCCTCGTTATCTGCAATCACACGCGCCATCTCCAACACGTCACCGCCTATACGGGCCTGTTGGCTCTTGTGTATACGATCGGCACACTTCTTCACATTCTTCTTGGTGTTAAGCACACCTATCTGCCTTTCTATCTGCACGGCCAGCACAGTAGGTACTTTGAAGGTGGCCTTCTGTATGTCTTTGTTAAGGATATCTGCACGACGGCGGGCTTCCACGGGTGACAGCCGAGCTATGCTGTCTATCTCGGCTGTCCAGCGATCAATACATTGGCACAATGTATCACCAAGCAGATGCTTCACCTTGCCAAGCTCCACCACTCTAACATGCAAACGGTCCTGAATATTGGTTACCATCCTCATGCGACGTTTACGACGATCATACCACCATACAAAGCCTACCGACAAGCAAGAAAGGAGCACAAGCAAGATGATATTGGTGCGCGAATAGAAACTCTTGGTGACAAACCTCACAATAGAGTAGCCGCTCTCGGCATTGCCGCCATTAACGCCAGCATCTCCAAAAACATACACACCACTGCCCGAACCTGCATATATCTTTCCATTTGCCACGAGACAGGCTTCAGGCTCGAAATGCACATCGGAAAAAAGACGAGTGGAATCGGAGAGATTGTCAATGCCGAAGTCTGCCACCCCATACAAATGTGTGCCGTTGATGGCAAGCAAGCGTCGATAACCTGTAGCTGGTCTCAATAGCGAAAGGCTGTCGGCTCCGTTGCTAAGCAGAAGGGCATGATTAGTAAGTATATATAGGTGGGATGCAGAGTCGTTACCTACGGAGGACGCAAACGCCATATCACGCACGAAAGCAAACTTCTCAGAACCGGCTATGGGCTTAAAGCTGTTGTCGCGTCCGATATACACACCGTCATTGAGCGTAGCAAATGCCACCTTATCGCCACTGCGCACAAAACGATTGATAAACACATGGCTGTCAAGGCACGAGTCGGCACGATGCAGGTTCACAAGACCGTCGCGGACACCAAGATATATATTTTTGCCATCATCGCCCATCGCCGTCACCTCATGTTTTACTGCCGGACTAACCGGACTATCATACGAAAGAAGTGAATTTACGAGGTACGAAGAATAGAGATGGGCACTGTACGCCTTACTTGAGCTGTCGACATAGTAAATACGGTTACCGAGCACCTTCATGAATTTTACATCACCCGTTCCGCCGGACAAGTCCTTTATCTGCACAGCCACATCGCTGCCTATCTCCTGGCAAAACAGACTTCTGCCTACAAGATAGTAAATCTTGCCGTCGTTGGCACAGGCAAGCTCCACCTCGCCTATTGTGTTGAAGACGTCCTGATGGTTGGCTACACGTAGCACAGAATACTTGCCCAAGAGGAGCGATTGGCGCTGGCGGACATTAGATAATATAACTCAAGTTTCGGATTTAGATTTCAAGCCGTTTGAGCATACTCTCTAAGTGCAGCCAATCTCTTGTCATTCTCAAT
>ERZ1026862.252-NODE-252-length-35058-cov-41.100877_pt1 | contig 35058 bp, 22 predicted proteins | sample MGYA00380161_ERZ1026862 | MGnify/ENA primary metagenome ERZ1026862 (study PRJEB33269, sample SAMEA4719797) | human gut metagenome | biome: human-associated habitat; feature: organic feature; material: feces | place: Cameroon | collected 2013-10 ... | reverse complement strand
GTAATGAAGACAGAAAACCTTCAAGCACAACATAGTTAGCTTTGTTGCGCAGCAGGCGTTTCATCGCCCAGTCAAATCTTATATAGTTTTCTCCGTTCATTGTCATTTCTTATTTGCTTAATACTTGCTGCAAAGATACGCTTTTCTTCTGTAACTTCCAAGAAAAGTTTCAAAAAATATAAAGATGAGTATTTTTAAGATGTTCGCTGAATATAGTTTTGTTCAAAAACAAAAAAAAAGACTATACCCATAGGAAATATACTCCAGGGGTATAGTCTTTAATTATCTCACTTTGTATGGTCTGGTCAAACGATACAATAACTCATCTTGTTTTTTGCTTAATACCATCTTGGATCACCAAACTGGTATGTTTGCAAGATTTCATCTGTGATTGTGAAATCACCATTGCTTGGGTCCTTGAATGGATTTGCATCCAGAACTTTACCTTCCTTGTCGAATGCAGTCAAGCCTGTTTCTGTATTGTTTGGATCTTGTTCAAGCATATTCAAGCAATTATAATAATAGTTGTTGCTATATGTTGGAGTTCCCAATGCAGACGTATTGCTAAATCCACGTTTGTTGATAAAGTTAGCAACTACGTTGTTTGTAAAGGTATTTGTATTACCCTTGAAACGAATGTAGAAGAACATGTGGTTTGAACCACCATTACCAACATTATAGAATGTACACTTATCAACGTAAGTTTCCATCTTTGCATTAACAGAAGAAGATGCATCGTCGCCACGGAAGATCTGACGTTTTGGAGCACACTCATAGAAAGTAGAATTTGTTACGTTCAAGCTGTTCCAACCGCCCTTACGGCTATCGATGAAATCCTGTCCATTGTTTGTATCCATGTGGTGAATGAGACAGTTGTCAATTGTGATATTGTCAATAACAGCAGCAACATTGTTGTAGATAAAACTCTTGTTTTCGAAGTTGCGGATTTCACAACCCTTGAGGGTCAACTCGCTGTAGCTGCCTGCACCCTTAAACTCGATAGCAGAGTTTGAATTACCTGTACCATCCAAGATAACCTGATAGAGCATGAGTGATGCCTCATTGGTCAAGTGGATGTTTGCATTCAATATTGGTAAGCTTGCAGAATTCTGTGCACCAATCTTTACACTGTTTGAAATAACCAGATTAGTTCCAGACAACTGGTATGTACCAGGAGCCAATGCAATTTTACTACCTGGAGTAGCATTCTGAATAGCACTTACCCAATCATCAGATGGAGTGATTACTGTAGCATCACTGAAATCGATGTTAGTTGTAAATGTAGCATAACCACGAGTCTTTTCACCCAACTTCAAAGTTACTTTATAAGTCGTTTCTGGGTCAAGACCAGATACCAGAGCAGAACCAGCTGCAATATCATCAGCTGTCAGAGTATAGGTAACTTTTTCTGCGGTAGAACCAGCACTTGATGGAGTGCAGATAATCTTATCAACCTGAAGACCAGCTAACCATGTCAACTTAACAGCCTTGCTTTGGATATCGCCAGACTTTACCTTGTTCATGTTTTGCTCAGGATTAGTTGTCTTCATAATTTCAACCCACTTAGAATTGCGGTTTTCATTATTTTCATCGAGAGCTCTTACACGAATGTAGTAATCAGTTTCACCGATTAATGAAGTCAGTGTACATGTGTTGCTTGTAGTTGTTGTCTTTACAGCTGGTTCGTTGTTGTCGTAATCATTGTTGTCTGCATAGGCTTCAATTTCATACGCTGTAGCACCTGTCATTTCATTCCAGTCAACAACAATATCAGTGTTGTTGGTAATACGAGCAGTGATGCCTGTAGGAGAAAGTACTCTGTCAAGTACTAAGTCCTGGATATCATCAGGATTGCTGCATGAAGTAAATGCCGTGCTGCCGAAGCACAAGGCTACGGCAAGGGCACTTATATAGAAAATATTCTTTTTCATTTTTTTATAGTCTTGAAGTTATTAATACCAAGAGTAATTTTTAAGACTTGCATTGTCATTGAGGTTGACATTGAAGATAGGCCAGTACTGACGCTTGTCAGGATCCTGTACGTAAAGATAATCCTTGACATCATCAAGCGAAGTAGCCTTAATCCATGTAGCAGCATCGCCCTTACTGTCAGCATATTCTGTGTAACCTTCTGGATCCAATTCGGTCTCACCGTAATTCAAACCATAGATAACCAATTTTGCATTAGCTGTTGTGTAAGATACATCTCCACGTGACCAGCTATATGGTACACGCTTGTAGTAAACATGACCTGATAATTGGCTATATGGATGTTCTGCATCGTAATCCTCCAAGTTGACAATTGCGTTCATCTTTGCCTTAGCTTCGTCCATCTTTGTCTTCAGAAGTCCCCAGCGAATCAAGTCAGCCTTACGGATAAATTCACCAGCAAATTCAAGACCACGTTCTTTTACGATGGCATTAAACATGGTTTCTTTACTTGCAGAAACTTGATTGATATAAGAGCTGACGTCACCACCCAAGGCACGCTTGTGAATCTTCTCGAGATAAGGAGCTGCTGCAGAAGGACCATTCAATTCATTTTCCAATTCAGCACGCATCAACACAACATCAGCATAACGCATATAGAGTCTGTTGATACCATCATCGTTACCAGCTGGAATCAAACGGTTGGTCCACTCATAGCGGAGCTTACCAAAACTCCAACTCTTGAATGACTGCAACTCTTGTTTACCCTTATTCCATTGGAAAGGACAGCAGGTAACATCACGACGGGTGTCGTTCTTGTCATACTCAAAATAAAGAGTAGGAACAGGACCCACTTGGCTACCTTGCTTCATGGTTGTCATTTCATCTTCTGAGTTATGCTTGATACCGAATGTGTACATCATACGGCCACGAGCAGGAGCGTTGCTGTAACCAATCTCAAACAATGATTCACTACCAGCAGTAATGACATCACCGGAGATACCATTGTTGTTCCAAATATCCTCAAAGTTAGACTTCAAGGCAACATACTGTCCTTCAACACCCATTACATCCTTGCAAGCTTGAAGAGCAATAGGATAAAGTACTTCCTTACTCAATTCTGGGTCTGTGCTTAAACGGTTCTCACCATCCATGCGCTGTGCATAACCAGCAGCCTGCATACAAACTCTTGCTAAGAGACCTTTAACAAAAGCCTTATTAACACGTTCAACGGTTTGGGTAGCCTCCAATTCGTTAGGCCATGCACACAAGTCCTGAGCTTCTTGCAAGTCAGCTATAATCTGCTTGTAGATAACGTCACGGTCAGAGCGTTCTGCGTACATGTTATCAGAATTTACAGGTTCAAAACGAGCAGGAACATCACCCCACATATTGATTAAATCTACATATTGGAGAGCACGGAGAGTAAGTGCCTCACCTAAAAGCTGCTTGTTTTTTGCATCAGACAAATCTGCATGTTCTCTTAAACCTTTGATGGCAAGATTTGCACGCTCGATAGCTGCATACATTTTAGCCCAAAGATCAGTACCTGTTGCTGTATTCATCTGGTCGTTAGCTGTTTGTGCATTGTATGTTGCCAAATCAGCCTTACCATCAGCTTTATTTGAGTTACCATAGAATTCAACATCGGTATTATAGCCATACCAAACAGAACGAGCACGATAATTTTGCTCACCGAATTCTTGGTAGATATTAGCGATAGTTCCTTCAGCATACTCATAAGTGCTGAAAATATTCTTTCCATCCAAGGAAGAATCTGAACTTTGATTCAGAAAATCGCTACATGAAGTTAGACCGCCTGCCATCAATACAGCGGCAAAAGTTTTAACTATGATATGTTTCATTGTAGTGTCTTATTAGAAATTCAAGTTGAAACCAATAACAAACTGACGGCTCTTAGGATAAGCAGAATAATCTACACCTGGTGTCAGAGCTGTCTTGTTACGAGAAGATACTTCTGGATCAAATCCAGAGTAACCTGTAATGCAGAATACATTGTATGCTGTTGCGTAGAAACGCAAACTGTTGATACCTACACGCTTTGTTAAAGTCTGTGGCAAGGTATAACCCAATGTGATTGTTGCAAGGCGGAGGAATGAACCATCTTCAATAGCCCAGTCTGTCAATACATAATTGGTATATGGAGACCACATTGTTGTGTTTGCATTCATAGCAGCTAACTGCTCAGGATCATTACAGAGAGTACCATCTGCATTGAGATTAGTCCAACGCTTGCCGTCAGCCATAATATCCAACATGTTACGATAGTAATACTGTGAAGCTGAAGTGTATTCAATCTTGTTTGCATTGTAAACATCATTGCCGATGCTATAAGTGAAGTTAGCATTCAAGTCGAAACCGTAGAGACGACCTGAGATATTGAAACCACCAGTTGCAACAGGATTCGTATCACCAATCTTAACGCGATCATTGTCATCTACCACAAAGTCTTGGTTTTCACCTTCGCCTTCGTTCATGTTTTGGAGTTTCAATGCACCTGGACGGAGATAGCTTGCACCGATTACCTTGCTGTTATCAGATACACCTTCTTTGAGAATCCACTTTTTCTTTACTTCATCATAGCCCTCAAAGTCACTTACTTCGTAACGACCTGCAACCTTATAACCATAGATTTCGCCTACAGAATGACCAGGTTTAACAATGTAGTCGTCCTGAATCTGGGTAGAAGCCCAGTTTGAAGAAGCTTTGTATTGATCCAAAGAACCTAAGGTCTTCACCTTGTTCTTGTTGAAACCGATATTTCCACTGATGCTCAATGCATAATCTTTCTTGTTAATGGCGTTCCATGTAAGAGAGATTTCTACACCCTTGTTTTCTGTTTCGCCTAAATTGCGATACTGGTAGTCATAACCAGAACCAGATACAGGGAAAGCAATCAGCAAGTCTTTGGTTGTATTCCAATATGCTTCAATGCTACCAGTCAACTTACTCTTGAAGAGTGTAAAGTCAAGACCGATATTGCGGGTAATCGTAGTCTCCCAAGTCAAATCAGGATTTGAAGCGAAAGTACCAGACTGACCAGATGCCAGACCGCTTGTCCAGAATGAATTGAATTGGTTCAACCATGTAGAGTTGCTTGAACTCCAGATAGGTGATGTCTGGTCAGCAGGAATGTTGTTGTTACCTGCAGTACCATAAGAGAAACGGAGTTTCAAGTCATCAAGCCAGTTGGTTGTCTTCTTCATGAATGGCTCAGATGAAATACGCCAAGCAACAGCTGCTGATGGGAAGTATCCCCAACGATTTCCTTCAGAGAATTTAGAAGAACCATCCGCACGGAATGTTGCACTCAAAAGGTACTTATCCATAAAGTTATAGTTAGCACGACCGAAGAATGACAAGAGGTTGTCATCTGCATTGTTGTACTTGTTTACAAAATATGGTGTACCCTGTGAAGACATTGCCCAAGCCTGTGCGGCAGTAAATGTAGTTGGGAATAAATTCAATCTATCCTCATTGACATTACTCTTCTTGTTGATTGTCTCTTCACCCAAGAGAATGTTCAGACTATGATCCTTATTCTTGATGATATTCTTGAAGTCATAGTTCAGTGTGTTGGTATTGCGGACTGTCTTACGCTGAGTGTCGATAAAGTAAGCCATTGGGTGAGTACCCTTTGAGTCAACGCTATTGGTACGTGCATTGTAGGTTGATGTACCATAGTATTTCTTGTCAGTATTGTAGTACCAGTCCAAACCGAATTCACTCTTGAACTTCAAGTCCTTGATGATTTCCCATGTGAAGCTACCATTCATGTTGAAGTTCTGGCGGCTCTGCTTTCTATCTGTATCATATACAGAAGTAATAGGGTTTGTCAACTGAAGATCTGGATCGTATCCGTCACTCAAGTCAGCAAAGTTGAACATAGGGTAAATCATTACGTTCTTCATACGAGAGTCTGCTGTTGAAACCTCGGTCTTGCTCTCATTAGCACCTGCACCATTGACAAGTGTATTAGAATAACGCATAGAGAAATCTACAGAAACCTTCTTGTTTACCTTGTGATTTAATTTCAAACTCAAGTTGTCACGACGATAAGAAGAACCGAGCATGATAGCCTTATCGTTTACGTGTGCATAACCGAAATTGAATTTTGTCTTTTCGGAACCACCAGTAATAGAAAGGTTGTGGTTGAAGGTGTTACCTACACGGCCGAATACCTGATCTTGCCAGTCATTCTCAGCTGCATTTTCATAAAGGTCACGATCTTCCCAATTACCGAAGAGGTTGGTATATTTATCTTCATTGTCACGCAAGAGCGCATACTCACGCTGCCATTTTACGTAATCACTACCTGAAAGAGTATTTAAGGTCTTAGCCATTTTCTTCCAAGAATAGTAAGCATTGTAAGATACGTTTACCTTGCCCTCTTTACCACTCTTAGTAGTAACGAGGATTACACCATTTGCACCGCGGGAACCATAGATAGCTGTTGAAGATGCATCCTTCAAAACTGTAATATCTTCGATTTCAGAAGCAGGGATATCGCTGATACTTTCTACAGGGAAACCATCTACAATGTAGAGAGGAGTATTATCGCCAGTGATAGAACCACCACCACGTACTCGAATCTTCATTTCTGCATCAGGAGAACCTTCTGTTGCTGTAATCTGCACACCTGCCATTTTACCTTGAAGAGCTTCTGTAGCATTGGCTACAGGTACAGCCTCAAGAGCTTTGTTATTTACTGTAGCTACAGAACCAGTCAAATCCTTTTTCTTAACAGATCCGTAACCGATAACCACGACGTCATTCAATGTTGTAGCATCGTCCTCAAGTTTGATGTTTACAACGGATTTGCCAGATACGTTAACAACTTGTGGTTTCATACCTACGTAAGAAACCTTCAATTTTTTACTGTTGCCTTTCAGCGTGATGGTGAAGTTACCATCGATGTCAGTAACACCGCCGTTGCTAGCAGAGCCGTCTTCGATGACAGAAGCACCGATGATAGGCTCACCAGTATTGTCGGTGACATTACCTTTGATCACTGTTTGCGCAAAGCCATTGGCTGACATAGTCAATGTAGCTGCAAAGAGCGCAAATCTAAGTTTTTTAAAATTACCAGACATACACTTTTGGTTAGATTAATATTTAATAGTTTTCTTTTTTATGATTTTGTAGACTAGGCAAAAACTAAAATTACAATTAGATTGCTTCGTTTCGTATGCAAATTTATGAAAAATAATTCTAATAATCATGCTTTTTTCAGAAAAAAATGACGTAAACGTTTGCGAAATTAAAAGAAATATATAGAATTACATTTGATAAAACACATAAATCCCCAACAAGAGTACGTCGAGTTTTATTCGGTTTCCTCTTATTGGGGACGATTAAGTACTATTATATTTCTACAACTGTTTCTTTTCTTCTGCTTACTTGACAATCACTTTGCTTGTCTTCTTGCTTCCATCCTTGAAGGTCTTTACGATGATGTTGATGCCTTTCTGGAGGTTAGAGAGTTGAGTGCCGTCAGCTGCAAAGATTGCTGTCTTGATGACTGTTGTTGCTGTTGTCATGGTGCTATTGATTCCTGTACTAACAGTGCCGTTTGCAGTACCGAAGCCACCCATACCATTTGCTGCACGAACTGTGAAGGATGCTTTATCATCATTTACGTTCAATGAATTCTCTGTAGTGAGGGTATAGAATTTACCATCTTTTGCTACGAGATACATCTTAGCATCACCTGTCCATGAAAGTTTGCCGTCCTTTAATGTTGTGGCCGTGGCAGTTGCCTGAGCTGCTTTAGTTTCTGGTTTCCAGTCGCCGAATACAGCATCGAGGGTGTATGTTGCAGCTTCTTCTGTCAGGATGATGTTCTCTTCTGCCTTCTGCTTAGTAGCATCAGAGTTCTTGAAGATTACTTTCTTCTCTGCAGGAGAGAATACGTTACCTTCAGCATCCTTCAATACATCAAGGCGGAACTTGTCTGCCATCGCATCGCCCATTGCATTGATGGTGAAGTAAGCGTACTTCTTGTCATCATTCAGAATTTCATCCTTTTGATTGATAGTTGTGTTGAGCCAGGTAAGACGAGTGATATTGTTCCATGAGCGGCCGAGGCTGAATGCCTTTGCCTTGTTCTCGATGGTGCAATCCTTGAAGATGTAACCCCATTCGCTCTTGCTGTTAGGAGCAGCAATCACATCCTCACCGCTCTTTTCGCCTTCCTTGCGACTCTCGTTTACGAAGAGTACACGGTTGAAATATACATCGCCACCGCCGCAAACGTAGTCAACAGTTCCGTGAATCTCTGAGTCTTCAAAGTAGAACTGCCCCTTGCCGTTAGGCTCGTTGCTGTAATAGGTGTCCTGATAAGACAGCATCTTCACGTTCTTGCAGATGGTCTGTGTACCACGATCCTGGAGGCAGACTGCGCGACCGGCTGATCCTGTCTTATAGTAATCGAGTGCATCTTTCAGGGTGATGTCCTGAAGATAGAGATTGTTGCTCAAGTTGAGAAGGGTGGCAGTAGTGCCGATGCCCTCGTTCTCTACAGCAGGCTTGTTGACGATGATGGTGTTGTCCATGCTCTCACCGATGATAGAGATGTTGTTACCACTAATCTGAGTGAGGCACTTGTCTCCCAAATCGTATGTACCGTTTGGCAAGAAGATGTATGAACGTGGAGCATCTGCAGCTGCGTTAGCTGCGTTTACTATCTCGAGTGTTGTCTGGAAGCTGCTGGCATCTCCAGCCTTTACTGTGTACCAGTTGCCATCTTGAGCATAGGCAGGCTCTGTCATGTTCACGATGCTGAGGCTATGGAGGTAAGCTCCTGCTGCAAATGTCAGGGTATATTCTCCGCTCTCTGTAGAGGTGTTCTGAAGAATGGTGCTAAGTCCGTCCTTGCTTGCCTTGGCATCTACACTTGCAATTTCAGTTCCCTTAGGGTCGGTCAGCGTGATGTCGCCTGTGGTTGAAAACTGGCAGAGATTCATCTTGATGTAACCCTTGCCGCCCATCAGAATCTTAATCTTGTCGCCTGCCGAGAAAGTCCAGCCATGTGTTGTGTCGTGCCATTTGCCATTGCCCTCTACACAGAATGCCTCATGGTCGTCAGCACAGAAGCCTTCCTTCTGAAGATTGAAGTCGTAGCGGGCTGTTGAGTTGGCAGTCTCGATGTCTGTAACGACTGCATAGAGTTTTGCATCAGATGTGATGACAGAAGATGTAGTATATTTCTTCTCATCCTGCTTTAGAGAGGTTGCCCATCCGCGGAATTTCTTTCCGTCAGCTACAGTCACCTTTTCTTCGGCTTCCTTATTGAAAGAACCTATTTTGGCATCCTGTTCAATCTTTTGGGTGCCGATAGCTGTTGTTCCGTCTATATTGTAATAGGTGAGAGTGCAGTCTGGCTTGAATGCTACAGTCAATTCGTATGTAACTTCGTCACCATTGGCTTCTACCACGATAGTCACTACAGTCTTCTGGTCGTTACCCTCGCCTGTAGTAGTATAGGTTGTACTCTTGATAGTTCCGTTGTCTGCTGTGATGTCTGTAAGAGGATTGCCCTCGCTGATGAGTGTAGCCTTCTTTGAAATCAGGATGGTAGCCAATTGTTTGCCGGTAGCATCTTCGTTGAAGATGTCAACAGCCTGATATTTTTCTCCGTTGAGGCTGAAGCTTCCGAGCATAGGGGTTTTGCTCATATCTACCTTGCCATAGATAGCAAGGTCTGTTACGAATGCATTTTGGTTCAATGCAAAGCCCTCAAACTTGATTTGGCAGTTTGTGCGATTTACATCAAGCGACAAGTCCTCACCACTTGCTTTTACGATGCTTAGGTTGTGAATTGCTACCCAATCTGTATCTCCATCGCCCTTTACAGATACTTTGATACCACGTTTGCTACCAGTTGCAGCCTGATGCAGGGTGATTTTTGTGATATTAGCCAAAGCAGAAGTTACAGCGCTTGGTTCAGCTGTGCTATATTCGCCCGTGTATTTTAGGGTCTTCATATAACCAGTTCGATCAGGAAACTTAGTGTTTGTTCCTGTTGGGTTAATCTCAACGCCATTAAGTGTCATGGAAAAAGCCTCTTTACTGTAAAGTGTTTTGAGTTTTACCACAGTGTTGTTGGCTGTTTTGCCATCTACTTTCTCCCAATTGGTGAAGTCGGTAGAGTAAAGAGCCTTTTCTTGAATGGAACTTACGTGCACTACCTTAACTTGATAGAGGTAGCAGCCACCTGTGGCAATTACTTCAACATAGCCTTGAGCTACTTCGGCAGAAGTGGCTTTGTGATCTGTGACATCTGCTGTCGCTGCAACACCACCTACAGTATAGGAGTGATAGTTAGGATAACTTGTCACAGTAACTACATCTTTGGCAGACTTCACTGGAATCTGAAGTTTTGCGCCTGTATTAAACTGGGCATCGTTTGTTCTTCCCTTGAGTTTACCTGTTGTTGCATCGACGTGCATAGTGATGCCCTCAACGGTTGAGTTTACATCACCAGTTTTACCTTGAAAATTAGTTGCGGTATTGATACCTTCAGGCAAATTTTTCTGAAAGTCCCAAATCGCAGTAACATCTTGTGCTTTAGCAATGCATGCAAAGACAAGTAACAGACTAAGCAGTCCGAATCTAAGTAGATTTCTTTTCATTGTTTGTTACTTTTAGGTTTAAATTTATAATGTTTTATATTTATTCTTGTTTTGTTTCCTTGTTTGTTTCAAGTATGGTGAATCCACTACGACTTGTTGCCTAAGTAGATTCACGTGGCAAAAATACAACAAATATTTGTAATATGTATATAGGATATAAGTGAAATGCACGTAATCGTTTGCGTGAGATTTCTCTACTTTTCTGTTCTATTTTATCAGATAATGTGTTACTTTTGCAAGCGGAAATAAGCTAATAACTTAAATTTTCAAACAACTTATAGATTAAAAAACTTAAAACGTAACGATTATGAAGAAATTCTTTACTCTTATTACAGCTGTCGCTATGGCAGCAAGTATGAACGCTCAGACTTTGTCGTTCGATACAGATTATGCAGCTGGTTCTGTGCCTGCAACTTTTTCTACTAAAGGTTTGGTGTTGACAGTTGTTGATACAGGAAATAAAATGTCTGTAGATGCGAATTCACAGTATTTCGGAACTGCTGATTCTTATAAGCAGTTTGATAAAAGATTGAAATCAGGTGGTAAGTCTTCATCTAAGAATAATTTGACTCTTACTTTGCCTTCGGATGGTACTCTTAAAGTATATGTCCGCACAGGAAAAGCTTCAGATACAAATCGTAATGTTATATTGACACAGGATGGTACAGAATTGATTAATAAGACACTTTTGGAGTCTGAGGCAGTTACAGTTAGCATGGTTGGTAGTGATAACGTAGCAAAAGATACAAAGGTCTTTCCTGTTATTTCTGTAGCAGTAAAGAAAGGTGATGTGGCTATCACATATCCTGTGAATAGTGTCAATTTCTATGGTTTCGAATTGGTTGGTACAACATCTGGTATTTCAGATATCCAAGCTCCAAAGTCTTCTAAGGATGGCGCAACATTCAATCTCTTAGGTCAGAAAGTTGCAAACGATGCTAAGGGTATTGTTATCAAGAATGGTAAAAAGTTCATTAATAAATAATTTCCTTTTGAAAGCGTAAAAAGGTTAGTCATAGGTTTAAGGATATAGTTTAGTTACCCCTGTCGGCAAGATGCTGGCAGGGGAATTTTTTGTTCCGACAAGGTTATCCTATTTGATAACCTTGTCAGTCTTTATAGTCCCATTCGCCAATTCTATCTTTCTGATGTTTACTCCTTTATAGGGAGTTGGTAACTTTGTACCATTCAGGGCATAGTAAGTGATGGATTTGATGGCGTTATTGCCTGCTTCCTGGTCATTCTCTATCTGAGAAATACCGGTGGAAACGGTAGTTGGATAATACTCATCTACATCTAAAAGGGCATCCTGGTTTTCTGCCTTCATGATATTCTCTACCAGAGAATTGGCATAGACCTCGATATTTGTATAATAACCCTTCTTGTCGAGCGAGTAGGTGAAGGCATCGGAAGCGTCGTTTGGATTCAGACCATTCGCCTTCTCCCATTCGTCAGGTATGCCATCCTTGTCTGTATCAAAGTCGGCAGGACGAGAGCCTGTTCCGAAGTTTTCTTCCGTATATCCTTTTACATCTGATACCTTGTCGATGATACCAGGAGAGTTGGTGATACTACCTTTATAAGTAGCGGTACCTGTCTTGGCTTCTTCCATGTATCGGGCATCTATTTCGTCGCGATAGAGCGAGGCTCCGCCGTATGCCAGTACCTTGCTGAAGGCTTCGGCTGCTGAGTGGGTGGTAACCTCTCCCGTAGGAGCAGGATTATCCATCTTGATCTTCACGCACGAAACACCATCAATGGTTTGGTGGGCTACAGCATCTCCGTAGAAATTCTTTTTATCAGCAGAATATATCTCGCCATTATAAGTGTAAGTACCTTTGTCGTATACCACGCCCTTCCAGTCCTGGTTCTTGGTAACAGTTCCCTTGGTTGTTTCGGTGGTGTTGCCGCTGATGAAGTAACGGCTGGTCATCTCGTAGTACTCAGGATGTTTCTTATCGGAATTGCTGCTGCTGGATACAGTGACTTGCGTGATACGATCCTGGCTTCCTCGCTCTTTACCTGTGCTTACATCTACTTTGAGTCCATTCAGAGTTGTACCTTTCAAACTATGGCTTGGACCTGCCTTGTAGTAGTTGTTGACGATATTGATCTGTCCACCACCAGGACCGCCATAGCAAGTTCCTTGTGCGTTATACATCACGCAGTTGCGGAAATCCACGTTTTCTGCCTGCACGGTGTTCTTCCATTTGTAGGTATCGTAATCCTTGTTGCTGGTGTATCCTGTCCATCCATATCTGGCACCATTGAATCGAGGACCACGGTTCATGACATGAGCGATGAAGTTATGATGGAAGCTTGCCAACTTACCGCCCCAGATACCGCCATAGCCGTGTGCTCCCTTGGAGTGACCTGGATTGGTGAGACTTTCTGCTACAGTACACCACTGCATGGTGAAATTGTTGTTGTCGTAGAAAGAGGCTACTTCATCAATACTCCAACTCAAGGAGCAATGGTCGTAAATGATGCCGGTCTTGTTGCGCTGCCATGAAGCATCAGCTCCGTCGTTGATGTTTTTCTCCTGTCCACGGCGAATGCGGATGAAACGGATGATATTGTTGCTGCCCGGTTGAACCGTATAATAGCGCAGGGTGATGCCTGGAGATGGGGCAGTCTGTCCAAGAATCGTGATATTGTCTGCGAATTTGAGGTCAGACTTCAGCGCAATCACACCCGCCACATCGAAGACGATGATCTTATTGCCAGACTTGACTGCCTCTCTGAAAGAGCCGGTTCCGCTGTCATTGAGATTTGTTACATGTACGATCTTGCCGCCTCTACCACCCGTTACGTATCTTCCGTGACCTTCGGCTCCAGGAAAGGCAGGGACTTGCGCCATGGGGACTTGCGCCATGGATGCTGCGCTGATGAGCGAAGCAGCCAATAGTGTAATAACTTTCTGTTTCATTTGTTTCAGTATGTTATTTTGGTTGATTCTTTTATCTGATATTTGGGTTTGAAACGAATATCTTGACAAAGTTAAGCATAAAATATGTAATAAGTGTAGTTTTCTTTTCCTTTTATATATTTTTATGACAAAATGAGTTTTCTTCAAGCGGTTCTGTTTTTCCAACCCTTACCCCACTTTCATTTTTGCGTGGGCAAGCAATAATTTCTCCTTGCCCACGCAATAAATTTTCCTTGGGCAGGGAAGAAAGATTTGGCTTCGACACAGGATATAGTTAATAGGGAGATTTTGTTTACATAGAATGATCAGATCAAGAGATGAGAGAGTGATGCGTTATGATGAAGTGTGTGAATGGTAGTGATTGAATGTAGAGAATAAAAAAATCCCAGTTTCTCGTCTGTTACAACGTGAAACTGGGATTTGATGTTAGGGGATCTGATAAATGGAATTGTATCCTATCAGATTATTTTGTTTACTTTTACTTCTGGATAAACTTCTTGCCAGCCTTAATAACGACACCCTTGTATTCCTTACCTACCTTCTGACCAGCGAGGTTGTAAGCAGGAGCATTAGCGTCTGCTGCATCGGTTGTAATGTTGGTAATGCCAGTAGTTTCTTTAACCTTCTTGGTCATCAAAATCTCAGGTACATTGTTGAAGATTTGTCCGAAGAGTCCTTGTACGGTGTAAGTTTCACCATCGGTTAAGGTCTTGAGGTCGCTTACCTGGAACTTATCGTAGAGCTGAACCTTGGCGTCACCATCATTGATGTAGTAATTGGTGCGGGTAGATGTACCTGATGTAACTTTTTCAGTACTCAACTTTACATCCTTTACGATGACAAGGTCGTTCATGTATTTTTTTGCATTGAGGTCTGCAACAGTTGCAACAATTGGCTGTGCCTCCTCTGTGCTTTCCTGAATGGTGAGACTCTCGTCGTTAGTAGCATCGTTGGCTTTGAGGTATGGTACGCCGTAGCTATAATCTAAGTCAACCTTTACAGTACCACTAATAGTGCTGTTTAAAGGCATGTCGAAGCCCAATGTTCTCAACTCAATAGCGGCATCGCCCTCACGAACGTAAGTATTTACAGTCTTATTATAGGTGTTTACGTATATAACCTTAGCGTTTGTCAACTTGAGATTCAAGCTTGTTGTAGCAGAAGTATAGTTAGTCAGCAGGTCCTTTACGCTTGGAACATCTTTATAGGTTATAACTGTTCCTGCTAAAGTTACTGTGAGACTCTTTAACTGCGTGTTGGCGGCAATAGTGATAACCACTTTGTTAGCATCTCCTTTCCACTTTCCTTCAGTGAGTGTACCAACATCTGATTTGTTACCAGTGTTCCACTTTCCCAAAGTAAAAGTAATTCCGCTTATCTTCTTACCTTCAGGTGCCTCTATTGTCATTGTACCAGAGTACATACGAAGACGAGGTGATGATGCCCAAATACGATTTTCGTTACTACCAGATGCTTTCTTAGAAATTGTTACCTTAATGCCATCAACAGTACATGTTGTTGCTTCCGTGAAGTCACCTGCTTTAGAACTGCTTGATGAAACACCAGGCAAATTAGGGAACAAAGTCTTGTAATCTTTGTCGAAATCAAAAAGAGTTTGTCCAAAACTGACATTGCAGATAAATGCCAATACGGCGATAAATGCATAGCGTAAATAATTCTTCATAAACTTTAAGATTTAAAATTAGTAATATAGTTGATTATCTCTTGTGAAAGTCCTAACACCCACATGGTGCTGTGTAAGAACATCGAATGGGTTGTATTCCTAAACACAATGCAAAGATAGTAAAAATATGAATTGGTTGTTTCAAAAAACGTATTAAAATTTGATGAATATACCAAAAAGCACAAAAAAAGGTGGAAAAGAACATTAATAAGTCCTTTTCCACCTCAGTATTTTCTGAATTTTCTGTGTGTTACAACTCTCCTGTGCGTTCAGGTAGCTCTATATCAGCAAGTTATTCTGCCTTTAGTCCCTGCTGTTCCATCTCCAAACTTGCCCAAATAAATGGGCCTACACCCTTAGGGTCATTGTCACGGATTGGTTCGCTCATGTAATATTCAAAGCTTCCGTCACGCTTATAGTTTGGCTTCTTTACGTGTGGGCCATCGCCAGGACCGAGACCGCTTACACTGCAGCACTTGGTCAGACTGATGGTCTTGTCAGGGTTCACCTGGATGAATTCCTTCAAGATTCCCTTGTAAGCCTTGATGCCGGCATCACGATATTGTTCTGCGAGGTAACCCTTGCGATAACCCTTCAGAAGTACATAGGCAAACATGCTGCTGGCAGTACTCTCCAGATAGTTGCGAGGATCCTTTACGTCCATCACATCATACCATACACCGGTTTTCTTATCCTGATACTTCACGACACTTGCCATCGCCTTGTTGAGCAGTTCGATCACTTCACAACGGCGGGCATAGTCCTCTGGCATTGCATCGAGACATTCGGTCATTGCCATCACATACCATCCCAAGGCTCTTGCCCAGGTATGCTGGCTCTTTCCATTCTCCTTGTCAGCCCAGAACTGCTGATGCGTCTCATCCCAAGCATGTTTCCAGAGTTGGGTCTTCTCATCGTATGTACGCTTGTCGGTCTTGATCATCTGGTCAACGGCATCGTCGAGATATTTCTTTGCCTTCTTAGGCTTCATGGTCTGTACCGCATAGTTGCAGTAGAAAGGCAAGCCCATGAAGATACCGTCGAGCCAAACCTGGTTGGCATAGATAGCCTTGTGCCAATAAACACCTTCCTTGGTACGAGGTTGCTTCTGCAACTGCTTGAAAAGTGTCTTCAGTGCCTTGTCGGTACCCTCAGAAGGGAAGAGGTTGTGCATACGGAGGATGAATTTAGCCGTGCGAACATTGTCGAGATTGAAATCCTCGTACTTGTACCCAGTGATATTGCCCTGTTCGTCAATCATCTTGGCAGGGTATTCCTTCAGGTAGTTGAGGATAGCCTCATTGTTGGCTTCAGCATCCTTGCCCTTGAAAGTGCTCTTGTTGTCCTTATAATATAAATAGGTGTCGAGCATACCTTCCATCTCGATGCCCATCACGTAGCTCCACTTAGGTTTGCTGCTGAAATCGAGCAGGTATGGATGAGCCACACGGCTCATCTCGCTATGGGTAAGCCACTCGCTGTATGCCTGGTATGGACGGTCTTCCTTGTTGAGAACGAGGGAACCGTTGATGATGAGATTGTCGAACTTCACATCACGGGTCTTGCCGGTAATCTTGACAGGCTGTTTGATGACGCCATCAAACTTACAGTTCTTGACGGTAATATCAGTTACGTTCTCTACCTGGTCGCGACCAACGATGAGCACACCATAGTTGCTCTTCTTGCAGGTTACATTTTCCACATACACCTGAGATACGCTTGGTTCAAAACCGCGATAGCAGATCTCCTTTGGCTCGTAATCGAGGTTGATCTTTACGACAGCTTCCTTACATTGCCCCACAGTGACGTTGCGCATGTTGATGTTCTTGATGACACCACCGCGGCAGTTGTTGGTCTTGATGCGCAGGATGCGGTCGAGGTGAGGAGAGTCCATTTCGCAATCTTCGGCATATACATTCTCGCATCCGCCAGAGATTTCACTTCCGATAACCACACCGCCATGTCCATCTTCCATCTTACAGTTGCGGATGATGATGTTTTTGGAAGGTTGGTTCCAGAGACGACCATCATTGTTGCGTCCGCTCTTGATGGCAATACAGTCGTCGCCGGTATGGAAGATACAGTTCTGGATGAGCACATTCTCGCAAGCCTCTGGGTCGCATCCGTCACCATTAGGTCCTTCATTCCAGATGGTCACACCATCTACGGTGATGTTCTTGGAGAGCAGTGGATGGATAACCCAGAAAGGAGAGTTGAGCATCTTGACACCCTGGATGAGGATGCGCTCAGAACGTACGAAGTTGACGAGCTGTGGGCGCAGCCCTTGTCCCTTACCAAATTTTCTTTCGTCGAAAGGCACACCGTCTTCAGCCTGTTTCAGCAATTTGGCACGTGAGCCGAGTCGCTGTGCTTCCTTGGTTATGCCTTCCTGATAACCGAAACGTGGATGCCCATTCATAGGCCACCAGGTCTCGTTGTTACCACCACCGTCGATGGTTCCCTTACCCGTGATGGCGATGTCTGTCACCTTGTAGCCATAGATGCATGGAGAATAGTTCCAGCAAGCCAGACCTTCCCAAGAGGTACGGACGAGTGGATAGAGATTGGTATCGAAAGCGAATTTCAGTGTCGCACCTTCCTCGAGAACAAGGTTGACATGACTTTTCATTTCGATGGCACCTGTATTCCAGGTTCCTTTCGGTACAATTACCTTACCGCCACCTTTTCTGGATACCAGAGAGATGAGTCGGTTGATAGCCTTCTGGTTTTGGGCTGCAGACGCATTGGTCTTGGCACCAAAAGAAGAGATGACAAACTGGCGCTCATGAAGTTGAGGCTTTAGAATACTTTGTTCGATCTGCTTGTACTCCTGGTCGTTCCATCCCGATGCAAAAGCGAGGGTAGGGAAGATAAGTAAGGCAAGCAGCAACGTTTTTAAGTGTCTCATGCTTGTTGTTCTGTTTGTAGATTTATATTAAATTTTGATTTAGCTTGGTTTAGAACCTTATCTTTTATAAAGATACTGCAAAGATACGATTTTATTTTGTAATGTACACGCACACAATGTTAAAAAAGTGATTTTGCCTTAAAAAAGTTTGGAGATAATCGGAAAAAGACGTATATTTGCACCCGTAATACTTTGAAGACGTTTGCTTCAAAGTATTCATTTCTGGTTGGCTACGTCCTGTAACCAACCTTTTTTTATGTTAAAATTTTGGTGGTTTCTCAGAATTTTATTATCTTTGCCAACGATAATTAACTTATATTGTGCAATTCTTAAATAAAATAGCCTATTGATTAGACATTTACTTAATTAAAAATAAGAGGATTAAGAAATGAGAAATCTACAAGATTTGACCGACGAGGAGTTGGCCCTTCTTTATGTCGAAGGTAACAATCGTGCCTTTGACTTACTGCTTTCACGCAATGAAGTGAAGTTGTTTACATACATCATGTTCTTTGTGCGTGATCAAGAGGTGGCTAATGACATTTTCCAGGAAACGTTTTTGAAGGTGGTAAGCAAACTTCAGAACCACGAATATTCTGCAAACGGAAAATTCGGAGGTTGGTTGTTGCGTATTGCCCATAACGTCTTGATGGATATGTATCGTGGTCAGCGCTATAAGTATGTCGTTGAATCGAATGACGACAATGATCTGTCTAATATCAGTGGTGAAGATTTGTTGGAAACAAATGCAGAAGTTAATTTGATTAATATCCAGGTTCTTTCAGATGTCAGAAAGATGATGGATCAGTTGCCTATTTTACAGCGTGAAGTAGTGTATATGCGCTACTATCAGCAACTCTCATTCAAGGAAATCGCTGAGGCTACAGGTGTAAGTATCAATACCAGTCTTGGAAGAATGCGCTATGCTCTTCTCAATCTTCGCAGAATGGCTAAGAAGCATGACGTATATCTTCAGTTAGACTAGTATTGGATATGTTATTTCCGGAGGTTTAATCCTCTGGCTGTTTCAATTCTTTAAGGGCATGGATGGTGGAAATAGGATCTGTGCTCTTAAACACGTAACTTCCACTTACCAGTACGTTAACTCCAGCCTTTGCCAGGCGTGGGGCAGTTTCTGCCTGTACACCACCATCCACTTCGATGAGGGCGTTGGAGTGTGATTCCTTGATGAGTTTTCTCAGTCTTTCCACCTTCTTGATGGTGTTCTCGATAAACTTCTGCCCTCCGAACCCAGGATTTACACTCATCAGCAGTACCATATCTACATCGCAGATGATATCTTCCAGTACGCAGACTGGAGTAGATGGATTCAGCGTGACACCCGCTTTCATGCCAGCTGCATGAATCTGCTGGATGGTACGGTGCAGGTGGGTACATGCTTCATAATGTACATTCATCATCATGGCACCAGTCTTGGCAGTCTGCTCGATGTATTCTTCCGGATGTGCTATCATGAAATGCACATCAAGAGGTTTCTTGCAAACCTTGGCTACGGCTTCAAGAACAGGAAAACCAAAAGAGATATTGGGCACGAATACCCCATCCATGATGTCCATGTGGAGCCAGTCGGCTTCACTCTGATTGATCATTTCAACTTCGCTTCTCAGATCCAGAAAATTGGCTGAAAGCAAAGATGGTGATACCAATGTCTTCATATTTTGAGTTCGTTAGTTAAGACAGTACACCTCGTACTTACCATTCCTCTTGATCGTTCGATAGGTGTATGCTATCTGTTTGATAATGCTGATCGTCCTTTTGGATGGTCTCATTTCTTCGGAAGTAAAAACTTGCTTCATAGGCGTTACTGTTATGATAGTTAATATAATGATACTAAGATTCAGTTTGCTTCTTCATCTTTATTAGTATAACGTAAGGTTTTCTACTTTATTACATTTGAAATATCTTTTTTTCTCATCAACATGACTCTTGCCTTATTATATATAATAATGTATAGTGCCTCTAAACACTTGATTTTACTCCCAAAAGTAGCTTTTAATTACTTATTTCTGTTAAATTCTAAAATTTTTCGCCAAAAAGTTTGTAGTTTAATAGAAAAAGTGTACTTTTGCAATTGAATTAAAAAATAAACAATATGATGACAACATTCGTATCTTCAACAGCATGGTGGTGGCGTATCTCAAGATTTAAAAAGTCGTGAGACGATAAGCCGTGCGTGGATATGAATCCATGATATAACTTAGGCCTGCCGTACTTACGACAGGCCTTTTTTCATATTTTTACCTCAGGAATGGGGGATTGGGAATAGAAAATAAAAAAATAAAATATAGGAGAATAAATTATGGAAATGAAGGACATTTTGAACAGAATGTTGAATCACGAGGAACTTTCCCGTGAGGAAACCAAGAATATCATCGTGGGTATCACCAAGAGTGAGTTCCCTGAGGAGCAAATTACTGCTTTGCTTACCGGTTTACAGATGAGAGGCGTTACCGTAGATGAACTGTTGGGTTTCCGTGATGGTATCTTGGCTACCGGCGTTCCTGCCATCTTAGATTGCGACCGATACATTGATGTGGTTGGTACAGGTGGCGACCGCAAGAATACTTTCAATATTTCTACTACCGCTTGCTTCGTCATTGCTGGTGCTGGTTATAAGGTTGCCAAGCATGGTAATTATGCGGCTACTTCTGTGAGCGGTGCTTCAAATGTCATCAAAAACCATGGCGTGCAGTTTACTGATGATTTGGATAAGTTGAACCGCTCTATCAACGAGGCTGGTATCGTCTATCTCCATGCCCAACTCTTTGCCAAGGCAATGAAGTTTGTAGGTCCTATCCGTAAGGCACTCCAATTCCCAACCGTTTTCAATCTCCTCGGTCCGTTGGTCAATCCAAGTCAGCCTAAATGCCAGTTGCTCGGTGTTGCTAACCTGGATCAGATGCGACTCTATAATCAGGTTTATCAGAAGTTAGGTATCGACTATGGTATTGTAAACAGCATCGACGGCTATGATGAGATTTCCCTGACCAGTGATTTCAAGGTAACGACCAATCATTATGAGCGCATCTTCAAGCCACAGGATCTTGGCTTTGAAATTGCTAAACCTGAGGAAGTTAGAGGTGGTGCTACTGAGGAAGAGGCAAAGGACATCTTCGATGCCGTACTTGAGAACCGTGCATTGCCTGCCCAGAAGAATATCGTACTTGCCAATGCTGCTTTCGGTATTCAGGCTATGGAGAAGGGACAGAAGAGTATTGAAGAATGCGTTGAGATTGCACGGGAAAGCATCGACAGTGGCAAGGCACTCGCTACATTCAAGAAATTTGTAGAACTGAATAGTTAAAGGCTTTTTTAAAGGTAAAAAGGTAAAAAAGTAAAAAGGTAAAAAGAGCATTCTTGCTCTTAAAGGTAAAAAGGTAAAAAAGTAAAAAGGTAAAAAGAGCATTCTTGCTCTTAAAGGTAAAAAAGTAAAAAGGTAGGATATGGCTGATATTTTAGAAGAAATTGTCGCTCATAAGCGAATCGAGATAGAACAGCGCAAGCGCTTCATCCAACCTCGGCAGATGATTTCCCTGACGGAACAGAAGATGCAGGCGGATGACGGACTGGTACCTGGAGGCAGCATGCGCAAGGCACTGATGGAGTCCTCTACGGGTATCATCGCTGAGTTTAAGAGAAAATCACCGTCCAAGGGATGGATCAAGGAGCAGGGTAAGGCAAGTATCATCCCATTGGCTTATCAGGAGAATGGAGCTTCTGCTCTCAGCATCCTTACCGATATCGACTACTTCGGCGGTTATGATGAGTTTATACAGGAGGCTCGCCACGTGGGGGTTCATATACCTATATTATATAAGAACTTCGTTATCGAGGAATACCAACTCCTGCAGGCGAGATATTGCGGTGCTTCTGCCGTACTCCTGATAGCTGCCTGTCTGACGAAAGAGGAATGTAAGCGTCTTCTTGATATGGCGCACCAACTCGGAATGGAAGTACTCTTGGAGATGCACAACGACCGGGATTTCGAATATGCAGAACTCGAACCTGATATGTATGGCATCAACAATCGCAATCTCGGTACCTTTGTTACCGATGTGGAAAACAGTTTCCGCCTGGCAGAGCAGTTGCCGAAGGATGTGTGCAGAGTCAGCGAAAGCGGTATCTCCAATCCGGAAGTTGTCAAAAGGCTCCGTGAGGAAGGCGGTTTCCGTGGCTTCCTGATGGGAGAGCAGTTTATGAAACAGGCTGACCCAGGACAAGGACTTGCGGATTTTCTGAAGCAACTGGAAATCAATGGTGAGTTCAGATGAAAATACTAACGAGAAAAAAGAAAGAGAAATGAATACAGATAAAATGTTGGTTAAGGTGTGTGGTATGCGTGATGCCGATAACATTCGCGAGGTATCCCAACTCGGGGTTGATATGATAGGATTCATCTTCTATCCGAAGTCACCACGGTTTGTGCAGATGATCAGCAGCAAGGCTGGCATTATACCAGACTACTCGGAAGAGCGTATCGAACTTGCGATGGCGCGTAAGACTGCTGAGACTCAAAAGCAACCGGCAAGGGTGGGAGTCTTTGTGGATGATATGCCCCAGAACATCGTGACACGTGTCTATAATTACCGTCTCGACTACATCCAGTTGCATGGTAATGAACCTCGTGAAACCATCGAGAATCTCCGTGCTACCATCGATCCCGACATCAAGCCCAATATCAGGATCATCAAGGCTATCAGCGTAAGTTCAGCCGAGGATATCCAGAAATATAAGGAGTATGCAGGCGCTGTTGACCTCTTCCTTTTCGACACCAAATGTAAGACGGTCGGTGGAAGTGGTGAGCAGTTTGATTGGCAAGTTCTGCAGCAGTACGATGGCGAGACCCCATTCCTCCTGAGTGGCGGTATCGGACCGGAAGATGTAGAACGGCTGAAAGCCTTTCAGCACCCGAAGTGTATCGGTATCGATTTGAATTCGAAATTTGAAATCGAACCTGCTCTGAAAGATGTAGAGAAACTCAGGAAATTCCTTTTAAAAGTAAAAAGGTAAAAAAGTAAAAAGGCTTTTTAAAGGTAAAAAAGTAAAAAAATAAAGAATGAATAAGATAAATGCGTTATTTGCAAACAATAAAGACCGCAAGCTTCTGAGCTTGTATTTCTGTGCCGGTTGCCCAACCTTCGAGGGCACAGGTGCTGTCATCAAATCCATGGAACGCCATGGCATCGATATGATTGAGGTGGGCATTCCTTTCAGTGACCCTTTGGCTGACGGACCAGTCATCCAGAGTGCAGGTACCAAAGCCTTGAAGAACGGAATGACCGTGAAGGCGCTCTTCGGGCAGCTCAAGGCCATCAAGGATGAAGTGCAATTGCCATTGGTTCTGATGGGTTATCTCAACCCTATCATGCACTATGGCATTGAGGCTTTCTTCCAGAGTTGTGTGGAGAGCGGTGTGAGTGGCACCATCATTCCAGACCTTCCTTTCGATGACTATCTGAAAGTGGTGAAGCCGATTGCCGACAAGTATGACATCCGTGTCATCATGATGATTACACCGGAGACCAGTGAGGAGCGCATCCGATTCATCGATGAGCATACCGATGGTTTCATCTATATGGTCAGTTCTGCCAGCATCACAGGAGCACAGAGTAGTTTTGGTGATGCCAAACTCGCTTATTTCAATCATATCAACAGTATGAATCTCCGCAACCCTCGTATGATTGGTTTCGGAATCAGTAACAAGCAGACTCTGACCAGTGCACAGGACAATGCGGCCGGTGCTATCATTGGAAGTAAATTCGTGACATTACTCAATGAAGTGGGTAATCCAGATAAGGCGCTCGACCTGCTTTTCGAGGCACTCAAGAAGTAAGGGAAGAGGAAAGAACGAAGAGTGAAGAATTAAGTGAAGAGTGAAGAATTCATCAGTTTCGTTTGAGACTCAAGGGCGTATGCCTAATTCAACATTCAACATTCAACATTTAACATTTAAAATTCAATTTGCGATGTATCAAGTTGACGATAAAGGATTTTTTGGAAAATTCGGTGGCGCATACGTGCCAGAGATATTATATAAATGTGTGACAGAACTCCAGGAGGCTTACAAGCCTATCATCGAGAGTGAGGAATTCAAGAAAGAGTATTACGCTCTGCTGAAAGATTATGTGGGTCGTCCTTCACCTCTCTATTATGCCAAGCGCATGAGTGAGAAGTACGGATGCCAGCTCTATCTGAAGCGTGAAGACCTGAATCATACTGGTGCTCATAAGATCAATAATACCATCGGTCAGATTCTGATGGCAAAGAAGATGGGCAAGACCCGTATCATTGCCGAGACTGGTGCCGGTCAGCATGGTGTGGCTACAGCTACGGTCTGCGCTCTGATGGATATGAAGTGCGAAATCTTCATGGGTGCTACCGACGTTGAGCGCCAGCATACCAATGTGGAACGTATGAAGATGTTGGGTGCTAAGGTTAATCCTGTAAGAACGGGTAATATGACCTTGAGCGATGCCTGTTCAGAAGCTATCCGCGACTGGTGCTGTCATCCTCAGGATACTTTCTATATTGTGGGCAGTACGATGGGTCCACATCCTTACCCTGATATCGTGGCAAAGATGCAGAGTGTGATTTCAGAGGAACTGAAATGGCAGTTGGAAGAGAAGATTGGCCGTGATTATCCTGACTATCTCATCGCTTGTGTGGGTGGCGGAAGCAATGCTGCGGGTACCATCTATCACTATATCGATGACGAGCGTGTGCAGATTTACTTGGCTGAGGCTGCCGGTCATGGTATCGATACCAACTATACGGCTGCTACCATGCACTGCGGTACAGAAGGTATCATTCATGGTGCGCGTACCCTCGTGATGCAGACCGAAGACGGACAGATAGAAGAAGCCTTCACCATCAGTGCCGGTTTGGATTATCCAGGCATCGGACCAATGCATGCCGACTTGGCTACCCGTGGCCGTAGTCATGTGCTTGCCATCAAAGATGATGAGGCTATCTATGCTGGATATGAGTTGACCCGTATGGAGGGTATCATTCCTGCTATCGAGAGTGCCCATGCTGTGGCTGCCTTGAAGAAGATGAAATTCAAGAAGGACGATGTCGTTGTGCTCACTGTCTCTGGACGTGGTGACAAGGATGTAGAGACCTACTTGAGTCATAAGGATATGGCCAAAGAATACGGAGATTTTTAAAATTAGAGGCTTTTAGCTTCATTATCAAGCGAAGCCTGCTTCATGTGGTTTTGAAATAGGCTTCGTTGGTCATTGAAGCCTGCTTCATGTGTCTATGCAATAGGCTTCCTTTTTTTATCGTTTAAAATATGAGTAGATTCAATTATACAACAAAGACTCGCAAGATTCTCGCCGATCTCTATACACCGGTGGGAGTCTATATGCGACTTCGTGACATATATCCCCAGTCTGCCTTGATGGAGAGTTCCGACTACCATGGCTCAGAGAACTCTCGTTCCTTCATCGGCGTACATCCGATGGCAAGCATCGCTGTGGGACATGGTATCGTGACAGCCACTTATCCAGATGGAAAGGTGGAAAAACAGGAACTCCCTGCCTTCGGTGAGGGAAAGGGTGAGGAGTGTAAACTCGCCATCTCCAAGGCAATCAATGACTTTGTCAAGTCTTTCCATGTGGTGGGAGAGGGCAAGGACTTCTGTGGACTCTATGGTTTCACCACTTTCAATGCCGTACGCTACTTTGAGAATATCCCGGTAAAGGATACGACGATGGAAAAGAATGATGCGCCGGATATCTATTATATCATGTATAAGGACATCATCGTTTTCGATCATTACAACAATACGATGGAACTGATTGCGCTGAGTGATGCAGAAGGTTCTGCTGGTGAGGCTGAACTGGATGCGCTCCTGAAGGCTATCAACAAGGCAAATGTGAAACCATACGACTTCCATCCTGTGGGAGATACGACTTCTACGCTTACTGATGAGCAGCATAAGGAGAATGTAAGAAAGTGCATCCAGCACTGTTTGCGTGGTGATGTCTTCCAGATTGTGGTCAGTCGCCGTTTCGTCCAGAAGTATGAGGGTGATGATTTCAAACTCTACCGTGCGCTTCGTAGTATCAATCCATCACCATACCTCTTCTATTTTGATTTCGGCGGATACCGTATCTTCGGTTCTTCTCCAGAAACCCACAACCGTATCGTAGGTGATAAAGCCTTCATCGATCCTATTGCCGGTACTACTAAGCGTACAGGCGATATCGAACAGGACCGCAAGGCTGCTGAGTTCCTGCGCAATGATCCGAAAGAGAATGCAGAGCATGTGATGTTGGTGGATCTGGCACGCAATGACCTGAGTCGCAACTGTCATGGCGTGAAGGTAGATTTCTATAAGGATATGCAGTTCTACAGTCATGTCATTCATCTCGTAAGCCGTGTAAGTGGTACGCTTGATAAGGATGCTGACCATATCAAGGAGTTTATCGATACTTTCCCAGCAGGTACGCTGAGTGGTGCTCCTAAGGTTCGTGCCATGCAGATTATCTCAGAGTTGGAGCCTCACAACCGTGGTGCATACGGTGGCTGTATCGGTTTCATCGGACTGAATGGTGATCTCAATCAGGCCATCGTTATCCGTACCTTTATTAGTCGTAATGGCGAACTCTGGTTCCAGGCAGGTAGTGGTGTCGTAGCCAAGAGCAATGACCAGTATGAACTGGAGGAATGTAATAACAAGTTGGGTGCGCTCACCAAGGCTATCCATATAGCAGAGCAGTTGTAGTTAAGTGAAGAGTGAAGACATTAAAATTTTATAAAGATGAAAGTAGTAATCATAGATAATTACGATTCCTTCACCTATAATCTGGCTCACCTGGTAAAGGAGCTTGGTGCAGAGGTGACGGTATTCCGCAACGACCAGTTCCAATTGCGCGAACTGGACCGTTTCGACAAGATTATCCTGAGTCCGGGACCTGGTATTCCTTCAGAGGCAGGTCTTCTGATGGATGTCATCAAGACTTATGCTGGCAGAAAACCAATGTTGGGTGTCTGTCTGGGGCATCAGGCGATAGGTGAGGCTTTTGGTGCCAAACTTACCAATCTCTCTGAAGTATATCATGGAGTTGCTACTCCTTGTACTCAGTTTGGCAATGATCCTATTTTTGCAGGTATGTCTAAGCGTATCGAGATAGGTCGCTATCATTCATGGGTAGTGGATAGAACAAATTTCCCAGAGTGTCTTGATGTGACAGCAGTGAGCGATGACGGTTGTATCATGGGTTTGAAGCACAAGCATTATGATATCCATGGTATTCAGTTCCATCCGGAAAGTGTACTGACTCCTGAAGGCAAGACGATTATCAAGAACTGGCTTGCCTTCGACGGTGAAGATTTTGATAAGAGTTGGGTATAGTGGATATAAAAACCCGAACGGAATTTTCCGTGATATAGGAAGATGAAAGTCCTGAAAAGAAAAACAGCATATCAACCATCAATGGAAGATATGCTGTTTTTCTCTTTTTATTTATTCTTCTTATTTTATTTCTTTTATTTCAATCCATCAGCATCGCCGGTAGTCTTCAAGCCGTTGCTCTTTTCTCTTGGTGTGATATTGACATTCTTCACGATTGTGTTTTCAATGACATCCTTATTGAAAGCCATTTTCTTATCCGTAGATTGGATATTCTCGAAGGTGAAATCCACCAGACGATACTTGTCGCTGGTGCCCACATCAAAGAAGTTGTCGCAATCCATCTGGATGTTCTTGATGGTGATGTTGTTGCACTGACTGAGTGGCATATCCTTGCGGTCGCCAGGTTTGAAGAACTGAGTCCAAGGGCGGACAACCAAGAAACTGCCTGTGGTGCCTGTGATATTATCTACCGTTACATACTCATAGTGTTGAGGAGTATCTGGGCGCATCTTCAACCAGAGTACGCGTTGCGCATTGCCCACCTTGATGTTTCGCAACACGATGTTGCGGTCTTTCACACTCTCGCTGCCCAAGGTGAGACAACCATGCACTCTACCATAGTTGCAGTTTTGGATGAGTACATTATAGACTGGTCCATTCTCTGGTGCCTTGTCAGCCCAGGTTCCCTTACCGCCCTTGATGGCAATGGCATCATCATTCACGCTCATGAAGCAGCCTTCCACTAATACGTCGTGGCATACGTCGATATCGATAGCATCACTGCTTGGTGCCTTCACTCCACTGGTAGGGGCGAAGATGGTGCAACCCAAGAAGCGGACATGGTCGCAGCGATAGATGTGATTGGTCCAGAAAGGACTGTTCTGAATATGTACATCCTGTATGGTCACATGGCTCGAATTGCTGATATATACGAGGCGTGGACGCTGTGCATCCTTGTTGGTACACTGGCGATTCCAGGTACGACGGATCCAGAACTCCTCCCAGTAGTGATAGCCGTTACCATCGATGGTTCCTTTACCGGCAATGGTAAAACCATCACACTTATCTGCATTGATAAAGGCAGAGAAATACTTACAGGTTTCCCCCTCGATGCGGGTTTCCAAGACAGGGAAGTTGGCAATGCGGTCACTACCTTTCAGTTTACCACCTTCTTCGAGATAGAGATGGGTTTTCGGACGGAAGAATAGGGCACCGCTCTGATAGGTACCAGCAGGAACGACGATGACACCACCGCCATCTTTTGCAGCCTGGTCGATAACAGTCTGGATAGCCTGAGTCTGAATCAGGGTACTGTCGTTTTTGACACCATAATCAGTGATCACGTATTTCTTGCCAAGGGTATCTACATTCACCTTCTGTGCATTGCAGAACCAGGCATCCATCTTCGTGCCGTCAGGCCAGAGTTCACTCTGTGCCTTTTTCGCTTTCTTCTGTTTCTTGGCGGCATTGGCGCTTAGTGGCGCAAAAGCCACCAAGCAAGCCATCAGCCAAATATATTTTCTCATAACTTTTTTACCTTTTTACTTTTTTACTTTTTTACCTTTAAAAGCTTGTAATACTCTGCCGCACCGAGCAGAAGGCAACCTGTGCCGTAATCCTCGAAGTCTGGAACAGAAGTAAAAGTGACAGGCTGACCTGCAGCAGGATCCTTACCAGTGCCCTGGTTGTATCCAATGAAACCATCCTCGTGAACCGATGCAGCCAATGCCTTCCATGCTTTATCCATTGCTTTCTGATAGGTAGCTCTTGGCAGGATGCCTTGCTGCACACCCCATGCCATGCCATAAAGGAAGAGACCTGTACCAGTCATTTCTGGACCACCATAGTTGGCAGGACAAACGAGACTAACGTTCCAATATCCATCCTCACGCTGGCACTTCAATATCGCCTTACTCATAGAGATAAAGTCTTTTTTCAGGTACTGGTAGTTCTTATCAGTCTTTGGCAAGGTCTGCATCACACGTACCAATGCTGCATATACCCAACCGTTTCCGCGGCTCCAGTAGCAGTTGCTGCCATCTTTCTCCTTGTAAGGTGGCACATAGTCTTTGTCTCTCCACCAGAGTCCCTCTTTCTTATTGAAAAGACCACCAGCCAAGGTATCACGGCTCCACTTGTAGGAGTTCATTGCATAGTCGAGGTATTTCTTCTCGCCGGTCAACTTAGCATATTTGGCATAGACAGGCATTGCCATCTGTATCGCATCAATCCATGTCCAGTATGAAACGCGGTTGGTGCTCATTTGATGGTCGAGGTTCTCCTTTACCTTACTCAAATCCTTTTTGCCGCCAGTCTGGATATAGCGGTCGATATAGGTTTGCTGGCAGCACTGGTTGTCGGCATCGGTATCATTCACGCTGCCACGGGCCGTCCACTTGTGATAGTCTGCCCAGCGGTCGGTATAGTCGAGGTAGCGCTGCTGAGGGTCTATCTCATAGAGCGCCATCAAACCTTCGTAATATACGGCACGGGTCCAAAGGTTGCTCGTGCGTACCTTCTTGACATAGGTGTCGAGGGTTGGGTCACTGTACTTCGCCATGAAGTAGTTGTTGGTGCGTTGTGATACTTCCAGGATTTCCTTCTTTAGAGATTCCTTGTCAGATGCAGCTTTCACTGTTGCAACTTTCACGGCTGCATTCTGGGCAGACACAGAGGTCATGCCCATCAGAATGCAGAGGCTTGTCAGGATTAGTTTCTTCATTTGTACTAATTGATTAATGATTATAATTTTTCAATTCCACGAGTTTTACTGAACTGTTGAGTCCGCTTGGTACAGGAGTCCATTTCTCGTAAGTGGTCTTTTTGTAGTTGATATCCACCACGTTGATTTCCTTCATCTTGCGCCATTTCACACCCTGTCGGTCGAGTTCTGCTATGCGGTTGGCAGGCAGGTTGGTTACCTCGATACGGATGGTATTCTTGCCCTTGTTCAGTGCGTCTTTGCAGTTGAGGATATATGGTACAGCCCATGCGCAGCCCACATATTTATTATTGATATAGACGCGTGCACTTTCACGGACATCACCTAAGTCGATAGCCCACTGTTTCTGCGCATCATCCTTTGACAGTTTGAAGGTGGTTTCATAAACACCTGTTCCCATCATCACCTTAGCCTTTTCGCTGAGATTTTCCCAACTCTTCAAGCCCTTGAGGTTGAAGATCTCGCCCACCTTAGGAGCCTCCTCTGTGAATGACAGTTCCCAGCTATTGGCGGTCAGGTCGATGGTCTTGCTATCCGCAGCAGCGGTGGCTTCCTTGCTGCCTACCTTCACCTTGGAACCGAGTCTCCATTCGCTTACAGGCTTATCCGAGGTGATGAGAATGCGGCTCTCGCCACTCTTCAGGTTCACTTCGATGCCCTTATCGCCGATAGTGGCCTTGTGATATTTACCCGTCATAGGGTTATACCAGATACCGTTCTTCTCGTTTACAGCCAGTGCTACGGTAGAAGTGATATCCTTGCCGGTGAGGTTGGCGATGAAGTAATGATGACCGATGCTGTTGTTGCGGCGGATCATCTTCAAGCCCAGGTTCTTTCTCATCAGTTCCGGTTTTGCAGCCTCTTCCATTGCTTCGACATTATCTCCCTTGATAATCTTGGCTCCTTGCGCCTTTAAGTCGGAGATATGCTGAATCACATCGCTTGGCATGATGTTGTTGCCTGGGATGATGATGCCCTTGTAGCGGGTACCGGCAGCCGTTTCGATCATACCGTCTTTATAGGTACAGGTGCGCAGGTATTTGTCGCTGATGTAGTCGCAGTCGAATCCAGCCTTGTCGATGTCGAGAATCACCTTGATAAATTCCGGTGCTTTCTTCGCCATGGAATGGATGTCGAATTGCATCAACCAGTTCTTGGTATCCTTGCGCCACATATCTCTTACTGGCAGATAGACCAGAAAGTCATTGTCTGGTTGTCCCCACTGCAGATAGGTCTGGCAGTTGGTGATGTATTTCATCAGTTCTGGTGCATCGCGCCAGATACTGTTGGTCGGACTCATATCCACCGAAGCATAGAATTTCCATCCTGGCCATGGGTCGTTCTTAGGAGAGTAAGCAGTACCATGGAAGAACATATGGTTGACACCAGCGCAGAACATGAGATCCATATCTGGTTTCATCTGACTCAGGGATGTGCGGAAGTGCTCGGTGAGCCAGGTAAAGGTCTCGCTGGAGGTATATTTCTTGCCTGTAATGTGGGCAGCAGATGGTGCATACTTGAGCATGCTGAGGTCGCTGAAATTAGGACGGGTCTTGCCCGGATCCTTGCGCAAGCCCTTGATGCCGAAATCAGTAAGACCGAAACCTTCTATCTCAGGGATATCTACGGCAGCATAACAGTCGATGAGGTTGGCTGGTGAACCATGAGCCTGGTTGCGGGTGATGGCACCACGCTTGTTTGCCCACTTGGTCCACTGTTCGGTGAAGTTATGGAGCAGCATATCGCCTAATGTTTCACGGTAATCGCTTACCACCACGGCATCACCATCAAGGAATTCAGGGAACTTGTCCTGCAGTTTATATCCGTGCATCTTCTCAAATTCTGTCAGCAGGTTAGGAGTCCAGTTGGCTCCATATACCTCGTAACTGTCATTGAAGAAGGTATGTGGATAAGGAGTCTGGCTGGCTACGAAGGCACTGTCGATGTGTGCCAGATAATTAGCCACGGCAGTGGAGTCGAAGTGGTCGATGACGTATCCTTCTCCGCCCGGTGCAGCACGTTTCACCTTCTGTCGGGTGCGGCTTTCGTAGAGAGCGATGACACGCTTTTTCCTGTTCTGTCCCTCAACTGGATATGCCTTGATGAGTTTCAGCTTGGCAAAGTCACGTTCTTTCTGAGGAACGTTGAATTCAATCTCCATCAATTTCTGTTTCACGTCAACGATCGTATCCACGAACACCGCCTTGCAGGCAGCTTCATTGATAGGAACCCAAGGACCACCAAAAGGCCAGCCGGTACCAGTAGCCATGTCGGTTTCAATACCTACCTTCTTGTTTTCCTCTTCCACGAACTTGAGCATCTCCATCCATTTAGGAGAGAGATACGGAATATCATTCTTGTCATTTCCTTGCACACCATAGAGTGGCGTGATTTCTACGGCTCCAATGCCAGCTTTGGCATATTCGTCGAGGTTCCACTTTAGGTTCTCTTTATCTACAGCAGATCCCATCCACCACCATCTTACACCAGGTTTGGCTTCCTGAGTAGGGGTAGGGAGTGACAGTGCACCAGAATGCGACTGAGCCTGACAGCCGAGAGATGACATCAGTGCTAATGCAAAGGAAAATCCGACAAATCGCGTTTTTAGTATCTTGTCCATATTGTTGTTGGTTTTTAAGTTTTCCTTATTGATTATTACTTCTTTGTTTATTTCTTCGGATGCAAAGATAGTGAAAAATACTCAATAACATCTGCCTTATGGTCCTTAAAAATGTAAAATAGTACAAATATGTTAGGTGTTTTGCCAAAAAGTCAAGGAATCGGCAAAATGAAAGTACGATAACCTTAAGAAGAGAATAATAAAACAAGAGGTAAAGAGTGCCATGACGTTCAGTCCTTCTTTTGAGAAGGCTCTGAAGAAGGTGGCGGATTGGGTAACAGCTCCTATTGGCAAGCGAATCATCGTTTACGCAGGTTCCTTGGAGGATAGGAATGGGGACATACTGTTGCTGAATTATCAGCATCTGTTATAGATGAGTAGTCGTATATTTCGTATGTTTTCCTCATAATATTTTGGATAATTCAAATAAAAGTTGTAGCTTTGCATCAGAAATCAAAAAAGTATGATATGGAGCAGAATGTGAAAGAATTGCCATACGGTGTACAGGACTTCGTCACCATTGTAGAGCAAAATATATATTATGTCGATAAGACAATGTATATACCAGAATTGGAGAAGCAGGCTCGCAACCTCTTCTTCATTCGCCCTCGCCGTTTTGGTAAGAGCGTATTCCTGAGTATGCTTCATGCTTATTATGATTGCTTGTCCAAAGATAAGTTCCAGGAATGGTTTGGTGATTTGTGGATAGGTAAGCATCCTACCTCCTTGCAAGCTAGGTATCAGATTCTACACCTTGACTTCTCCCAGGTGGGAGGTGACATAGATGAATTGGAAAGAAAGTTCAATTTCTATATGGGAGTGGAATTGGATGCCTTTGTAAGAGATTATCATGGGTTCTATTCAGAAAAGTTGCGTCAGGACGTTTACGCTACAGAAGATGCTACGGGTAAGTTGGCTCTTATTCAGAGTGAGGCAAGGGCAAAGAGATATCCTCTTTATCTCATCATCGATGAATATGACAATTTCACCAATACCGTGCTCAATGAGCAAGGCGAGAAGGTGTATTGGGCAATGACCCATGCCGAGGGATTCTATCGTGACATTTTCAAAAAGTTTAAGGGAACTTTCGAACGTATCTTTATCACGGGAGTGAGTCCTGTGACGCTCGATGATGTGACGAGTGGCTTCAATATCGGTTGGCATATCTCTACCAAGCCTGAGTTCAATCAGATGTTGGGCTTCTCAACCGAAGATGTGCATGAACTATTCAACTATTACAAGAATAAAGGTGAGATACCTGCAGATAGAGATATAGATGCCATCGTCAATGAGATGAAGCCTTGGTATGATAATTACTGTTTCTCCAAGGATGCTTTGCGTACGCAGAGTAAAGTATTTAATTGCGACATGGTATTCTATTATCTTCGCAATTATCTCAGTCGTGGTGAAGGACCCGAGGAGATGCTTGATCCAAATACCAAGACCGACTACAACAAGATGAAGAAACTCTTGCAGCTTGACAAGCTCGATGGCGACCGTAAGGGCGTGATACGTACAATAGCCGAAACAGGAGAAATAGTCGCTTCGCTGCTTGATACCTTCCCTGCGCATGAGATAACAGACCCAGAAGTGTTTCCTAGTTTATTGTTCTATTATGGAATGCTGACGATCAAAGGTACAAGAGGTGCCAAAGTCATACTTGGTATTCCGAACAACAATGTACGCAAGCAATATTATGAGTACTTGTTGGAGTTGATAGATGCCAAGGCATACATTAGCAACAACAAACTGACAGACTATTATTATGATATGGCTTATGACGGCAAGTGGCATGATGCTTTGCAATATATGGCGGATGCCTATGCGCAAGTGTCATCTGTTCGTGATAGCATAGCGGGAGAGCGAAACTTGCAGGGCTTTTTCATGGCATATCTCAATCTGAATGCCTATTATTATACGGCGCCTGAATTGGAGTTGAATCATGGTTATTGCGATTTCTTCCTCTTGCCAGACCTTACGCACTATGCAACCAAGCATAGCTATATTCTGGAGCTCAAACTTGTTCCGAAGAGAGAAAAGGGTATGAGCGAAGAGACATATCAGGCTAACATCAAAAAGCAATGGCAACAAGCAGAGGTACAAATCAAGCAATATGCCGTTGCTCCAAGGGTTGAGGCTTTGCGTCAAGGCACTACGCTGCATAAGATTATCATGCAGTTTGATGGTTGGAATTTGTTGCACATGGATGAGGTGCATTGATAATTGTAAT
>ERZ1026862.250-NODE-250-length-35139-cov-15.256043_pt1 | contig 35139 bp, 21 predicted proteins | sample MGYA00380161_ERZ1026862 | MGnify/ENA primary metagenome ERZ1026862 (study PRJEB33269, sample SAMEA4719797) | human gut metagenome | biome: human-associated habitat; feature: organic feature; material: feces | place: Cameroon | collected 2013-10 ... | reverse complement strand
TCTTGAAGGGTACCTTCGAAAGCATGGTGGCTAAGGGTGGCAGCTATATCCTCCAAACCGATGGCAACTTCCACCCAGTAGCGGCAGACAATACGACCTTGAAGGTGGGTGCTTATAGTGCTTATCTCGACCTGAGTTCTACTGAAATCGGTGGAGGTGATGACGGATTCGGCGAAGCCAAGGTTTACAGCATGGTATTCGAGAATGGTGAGTCTACGGGCATCGACCGCATCAACGGCGATGGCTCTAACAAGGGCATTTACGACCAAGCCAACCTACAGCCTAAGGTTTACTTCGACTTGATGGGTCGCAAGGTGGCTGCTCCTCAGAAGGGCGAGATCTACATCGTGAACGGCAAGAAAGTAGTGTATAATAAATAAAAAGATAGAAAATAATGAAGAAATATATCAAGCCAACAATGAAATTGTTGGAAATAGAGAGTGAGGGGGTATAATGGCTGGTGATGAGTAGTAACTCACACATACAATATATATAATGTGTTTAGGTGCCGAAAGGCAAAAGAGGGTGTGTCATAAGTCTGTGACGCACCCTCTTTTGGGTTTCATGTTCCTTGCCGATGGGCAGGGAGAACAGAATATTTGCAGAAAACAATCTTACACGAGTGTGGCGACAATTTCCTCGCGAGTGCCGGGGAGCATGTCGATGACTGGAATCTCGGGCATGGTGTAGCAGCCTGGCTGCAGACGGAAGGTGGCGCGAGCCACGTTGACCAATACCTGAGCAGTGAGAGCAGGGTTGTTGATGCTCATGTTGAACTCGAAACGCTGGTTCTGAGTCTTGCCCGAAACGCCCTTGCGAACGAGGTTCACACCATGGCCCATGTCCTTGACATCATCGACTGAGGCTACAGCAAAGACGTGGGTCTCGTCGTGAGCGAAGTAAGGGTCGGCCTTAATCTCGGCAGTTACGTCCTCGAGCTTGGCGCCTTCCTCCAACTCTACGTACACCATGCGGCGGTGAATGCCCTCGCCCAATGGGATGGTGACAGAGAGAGCCTCCTTGACACCCTGCTTGCTGCGTACGCAAACAGAGTGGCCCATGCTCATACCAGGACCGAAGTTGGTATAGGTAAGACCCTTAGGAGCAAGGCTTTCCATGAGCACGCGCACTACTGAGTCAGAACCTGGATCCCAGCCGGCAGAAATGACGCTCACCTTGCCTGCCTTCTTGCAGTTTTCCATCTGGCTGGTACGATAGTCGAGGATGCCGGTATGGATATCGTAGCTGTCGACGGTGTTGATGCCGAGAGCCACCATCTTGGCAGAGTATTCTGGGCAGGAACGGGTAGGAGTGGCGAGGATGGCTACATCCACGTCCTTCAACTTGGTGATGTCGTCTACTACATCATAATCTGCCAGTTCGGCTGGTTTGTTCTTGTCGCCTTGACGGCGTACGATGCCTGCAATCTCAAAATCGGGAGCTGCCTCGAGTGCCTCGACGGTGAACTTACCGATATTGCCGTAACCTACTACGGCTGCTCTAAATTTCTTCATTGTATTCTTTCTTTTATTTGTTGTTTGTTCAGTTTCCGGTTGCAAAAGTATAGCTTTTATTCGAGAAAACGAACGCTTTAATAGTTTTTTAACTATAAGAACCGACAAAAAGTTGTAAAATCATAGCTTTTAGGTATGTTTTTGTAGGATAGTGTAAGGATGGTGGGGTGAGAATGCTTACAGATTGAAAGAAGGAGGGCAAATGCAGGAGTTGAATTCTTGAGCTTCTCTAACTTCTTTTAATTTCCTCATTTGCAAAAGTGGCGCAAAAACATTTTCCCCCTCTTTGGCAATAATAGCGCCGAATGTGCGTTTATTATATAATCGCATGCGCATGGGCGCGATGACGAGAGATGTGAAATCATAAAATTATTAACGACAATCATGATTGAATATATACATGGCGACCTGACCGAGCTGACGCCGACACAGGCCGTTATCGAGACCGCGGGCGTGGGTTATGCGCTCAGTATCTCGCTCAACACATATACTGCCATACAGGGTAAGAGAGAGGCTAAACTGTACGTTCACGAAGTACTGGTGACAGGTGGAAGAGACGACTCGTTCACCCTCTATGGCTTTGCCTCGAAGCAGGAGCGAGAGCTTTACCGTCTTCTCATCACCGTATCGGGTGTGGGAGCCGGCACGGCGAGGATGATTCTCTCGTCGATGTCGCCACGCGAGCTGTGCAACGTCATCTCCACTGCCAACGAGGCGATGCTCAAGGGCGTGAAGGGCATAGGACTGAAGACTGCCCAGCGCATCATCATCGACCTGAAGGACAAGATCGTAAGTATGGGAATAGCCGACGAGCTGCCTGCCAACGGAGGAAACGTGGACATGGTGAACAACGACGTGAAGGACGAGGCGGTGAGCGCACTCACCATGCTCGGATTCTCGCCAGCGCCATCGGCCAAGGTGGTGGTCGACATCCTGAAAGAACAGCCCGACCTGAAGGTGGAACAGGTGATCAAGACGGCTCTGAAACGAATAAAATGACGAAAAAGAAGAAACGAGTGTAGATGTTGATAAAACGAAAATATAAATATGCCTTTCTGTTGATGGCATTGCTGATGGTCTCGGTCATCGGCAATGCCTTTGGCTTGTCGTACTGGCAGGACAACAGGACGCGGCAGCGAGCTGCCCAGAACCGCAATGCCAGCGCAGCCAGTAGGAAGCAGACGGCTGCCACGACGAAAAAGGCTGCCACGGCAGCAGGAAAGCCCGGCATCACGGCCCAGCCCATCCTCGCCGACGAGGACACCATACCCGACTCGCTGCTGCACACACGATGGCCCGTACAGCGCACACAGCCCATCAGTACGGGCGACCTGTATCAGAGTCCGTTAGACCTGCAGCGCCCCGACAACATGAAATATCACGTGGAGTACAACGACACGCTGGACCGCTACGTCATCGGCAACAAGCTGGGCGGCGCATGGCTCTCGGCTCCCATCATGATGACGTCTGCCGAGTACATGGCATGGAGCGAGCTCAACGAGCGACGTGCCTACTACCGCAAGCAGAACGATGAGATATACAAGGCCAAGGGAAAGGAGAAATTTGACTTCACCGACATGCACTTTGACCTGGGACCTGCCGAGAAAATCTTCGGTCCCGGAGGCATCCGAGTGCGCACGCAGGGAACTGCCGAGCTGAAGTTTGGCATCAACAAGAAGAGTGTGGACAACCCCTCGCTGCCCATCCGCAACCGCAAGACCACGATGATGGAGTTTGATGAGAAGATCAACCTCAACGTCAACGGAAAGGTGGGCGACAAGGTGAACATGAACCTCAACTACAACACCGACGCCACCTTCGACTACGACGCGCAGAACATGAAGCTGAAGTACGACGGTAAGGAAGACGAGATCATCAAGCTCGTGGAGGCAGGCAATGTGTCGTTCCCCTCCAACTCGTCGCTCATCCGCGGTGCCAGCAGCCTCTTCGGTGTGCGCACCGATATGCAGTTTGGCAAACTGAAGTTGCAGACCGTCCTGTCGCAGAAGAAATCGTCATCGAAGAGCGTGTCGTCGAAGGGAGGCGTGCAGCTCACACCCTTCGAGATCAATGTGGCCGACTATGAGGAGAACCGACACTTCTTCCTCTCGCGATACTTCCGCGACCACTACGACGCATGGATGCAGAAACTGCCCAACCTCACCACTGGCGTCACCATCAACCGAGTGGAGATTTGGGTAACCAACAAGACTGCCACCACCACCAACACCCGAAACATCATAGCCCTCACCGACCTGGGCGAGACCTCGAAGATAAGCAACCCCATGTGGGCGGCTGCAGGAACGGCCGTGCCCTCCAACAGAGCTAACAGCGAGTACGACGCCATGGTGAACCAGTATGCCGCAGCACGCGACATCGACCAGGCCGCCACCGTGCTCGAAGGAGCAGGACTGAAGGGCGGCGACGACTTCGAGAAGCTGGAGAGCGCCAGGCTGCTCTCCTCGTCGGAATATACGGTGAACACAGCCCTCGGCTACGTGTCGCTGAGGAGCGGACTGCAGACCGACCAGGTGCTGGCTGTGGCCTACGAGTACACCTACGGCGGTGTTACCTATCAGGTGGGCGAGTTCGCATCCGACATCACCGACACCCGACAGGGACTCTTCGTCAAGTCGCTCAAGAACACCAGCAACAACCCGCAGCAGGGCAACTGGGACCTGATGATGAAGAACGTGTATTACCTCGCATCGCAGGTGGAGAAGGAGAAGTTCCGACTCGACGTGAAGTATCAGAGCGACTCTACGGGCGTCTACCTCAACTACATTCCCGAGGCGAAGGTGAAAGACCAGCCCATCATCAAGGTGCTGGGAGCCGACCGACTCGACAACAACAACAATCCCCACAGCAACGGCTATTACGACTACGTGGCTGGCTACACCGTATCGGAAGGACGCGTCTTCATCCCCAAGGCCGAGCCTTTCGGAAGCTATCTCTACACCTATCTCAAGGGCAAGGGCATCGCCGACGAGGTGGCGAAAAAGTACGCCTTCACCGAACTCTACGACAGCACCAAGACCGTGGCGAAGCAGATAGCCGAGAAGAACAAATTTCAACTTGTGGGACAGTTTCGCGGAACCTCCGCCAACGTCATCTCCTTAGGCGCATACAACGTGCCACAGGGTTCGGTGCTCGTCACGGCAGGAGGTGTGACCCTCACCGAAGGCTCCGACTACGCGGTGGACTACAATGCCGGCGAGGTGACTATCCTCAACCAGAGTATCATCGACGCTGGAACACCCGTCAACGTGTCGCTCGAGAGCAACACCGACTACGGACAGATGCGCAAAACCATGTTTGGCGTGAACTGGGAGTACGACTTCTCGAAGAACTTCCAGATCAGCGGAACCCTGCAGCACCTCACCGAACAGGCCCTCACCACCAAGGTGACCATGGGCGCAGAGCCTCTCAGAAACACCCTCGTGGGCTTCAACCTCAACTGGAAGCGCGAGAGCCAGTGGCTCACCAACATGCTCGACAAAATACCGTTCCTGCACCTCACGCAGCCATCCTACATCTCGTTCACAGGCGAGTTTGCCAAACTCTTTGCCGGACAGGCCAGCGGAACGCAGGACAACGCATCCTATCTCGACGACTTCGAGAACACCAAGAACACCATCGACGTCATGTCGCCCACATCGTGGGTGCTCTCCAGTGTGCCCTCGTCAAACTTCCGTCAGGACTACAACGACAAGACGGGGCTGACCAGCGGATTCCGACGCAGCCGTCTGGCTTGGTACACCATCGACCCGCTCTTCACACGACGGGGCAGCTCGCTCACACCAGGACACATCAAGAGCGACCTGGCACAGCTGTCCAACCACTATGTGCGTGAGGTCTATGTGCGCGAGCTCTTCCCACTGCGCCAGCAAAGCTCCTACAGCGGAGCCACCAACACGCTGAGCGTGCTCAACCTCGCCTACTATCCTGCCGAGCCAGGTCCTTACAACTTCAACCCCGACCTGCAGCCCGACGGAACCCTCGCCATGCCACAGCAGAACTGGGGAGGCATGATGCGCAAACTCGACACCAACGACTTCGAGCAGGCCAACGTGGAGTACATCGAGTTCTGGATGCTCGACCCATTCATCTACTCGCGCGAGCAGGCCGACGCTGCCCAGTATGGCGGCGACTTCTATATCAACCTCGGCGAGATAAGCGAGGACATCCTGCGCGACGGAAAGAAATTCTATGAGAGCGGAATGCCCGTCGACGGAACGTCAAACTTCACCTACACACAGTGGGGAAAGATTCCCGCACAAAGCACCGTGACCTATGCCTTCGCTACCACGAAGGGAAGCCGCGCACTGCAGGACGTGGGATTCAACGGACTCAACGACGAGGAGGAACGCGAGTACTACAAGAACGCTTACCTCAGCCAGATACAGGGCAAGGTGAACCAGGCTGTGTTCGACAGCATCTACAATGACCCTGCACGCGACAACTATCACTACTACCGTGGCAGCGACTGGGACCAGATGAAGGCGCCCATACTCTACAGATACAAGTTTATCAACAATCCACAGGGCAACTCGCCCGACAGCGACAGCCGCACCGAGAGCTACGACACTTCCTATAAGTCGACGCCCGATGTGGAGGACATCAACCAGGACTTCACGCTCAACGAATACGAGAAATACTATCAGTATCACGTGAGCATACGACCCGAAGACCTGCAGGTGGGCTCCAACTTCATCGTCGACAAGCGAAGCTACACACCCACGCTGCGCGACGGCAGCAAGCCCACCGTCACCTGGTATCAGTTCCGCATTCCCGTAGACCAGTACGAGAAGAAGGAAGGCAACATCAACGACTTCTCCAGCATACGCTTCATGCGAATGTTCCTCACCAACTTCCGCAAGCCCATCGTGCTGCGTTTCGGCACACTCGACCTGGTAAGGGGCGAGTGGAGAACCTACGACCAGCTGCTGGGCGCAGCCAACAGCGGCACGCTCGAGGCCAGTGCGGTGAGCATAGAGGAGAATGCCGAGAAGACACCTGTCAACTACGTGCTGCCACCGGGCGTACAGCGCGAGCAAGACCCAACGCAGCCACAGCTTGTCGAGGCCAACGAGCAGTCGCTCAGCCTCGTAGCCAAGAACCTGAGCACGGGCGAGGCCAAGGCGGTGTACAAGAACACCACCCTCGACCTGCGACAGTACAAACGCATGCAGATGTTTGTTCACGCCAACGCCCTGGAGCAGGACGTCACCTCGCTGCAGGACAACCAGGCTTCGGTGTTCATCCGTCTGGGAAGCGACTACAAGAACAACTACTATGAGTACGAAATACCGCTGAAGCTCACACCGGCACGCAACAACTACAGCCGATACAGCTACGAGGACTGCCGTGCCGTGTGGCCCGAGGAGAACATGCTCGACGTGGCGCTCACCGTCTTCACCGCACTCAAGAAGGCGCGCAACCAGGCCAAGTCGCAAGGCATGGCTTCCTTTTCGGCACCCTATTCGGCCTACGACTCCAACCATCCCAACAACAAAATCACCATCATGGGTAATCCTACACTCGGAGAGGTGAAAACCATGATGATCGGTGTGCGCAACAACGCCGGAGAAATCAAGAGTGTGGAGGTGTGGGTCAACGAGCTGCGTCTGCTCGACCACAACAGCAAGGGCGGATGGGCTGCCAACGGAAACCTCAATGTGCAGCTATCGGACCTGGGAAGCGTCAACGCCACAGGTAAATACCAGAGCGAGGGATTCGGCGGACTGGAGGACGGAGTGGCAAGCCGATCCACCGACACCTACAGCTCGTACAGCGTCACCACCAACCTCGAGCTCGGAAAGTTCTTCCCCGACAAGGCCAAGGTGAGCATACCTTTATATTACAGCATCACCAAGGAGAAGACCTCGCCCAAGTACAACCCGATGGACACCGACATGGAACTCAAGGACGCACTCGACGCGGCTGGATCGCGACACGAGCGCGACTCCATAGAGAGCATCGCCGTGACAAAGGTCACCAATACCAACTTCTCCATCTCAAACGCAAGGGTAGGAATCGCCACCAAGCGTCACCCCATGCCATACGACCCTGCCAACTTCTCCTTCTCCTACAGCCACTCGCACCAGCGCACAACGGGCGAGACCACCGTTTACGAGAAAGAGGACAACTGGCGTGGAGCGCTCGACTATTCGTGGACACCGGTCTACAAGGCGTGGGAGCCGTTCAAGAAGATAAAGAACCGCAGCAAGTGGCTCGACATACTGAAGCGATTCGGACTGAACTGGCTGCCGCAGAATGTGGCGTTCAACACCGAGATGACGCGCAACTACTACGAGCTGCAGGAGCGCGACATGGAGTCGACAGAGAACACGCAGCTGCCGCTCTCGTTCAGCCAGCAGTTCCTGTGGAACAGAGAGTTCGCCGTGCGCTGGGACCTCACCAAGAACCTGCACGCCAACTTCCGCAGTGCCACACACGCACAGATAGAGGAGCCTTATACACCCGTCAACAAAGACCTCTATCCCGACCAGTATCATGCCTGGAAGGACTCGGTGTGGACAAGCATCAAGCACCTCGGTACACCGCTCGACTACAATCAGACGTTTACCGCATCCTATCAGTTGCCGCTCAACCTGCTGCCCGTATTCGACTGGGTGAACGCCGACGCCAACTACAACTCGACCTATTCCTGGAACAAGGGAACCGACGACGAGGATGGTAACAACTACGGAAATACCATCAACACCAACCGTGACGTGACGCTCAACGGATCGTTCAATCTGGTGAAACTCTACAACCACGTGCCCTTCCTCAAAAAGGCTAACCAGCGCTTCGACCGCGAGCCGTCGAAATCGCAACTTCAGCGCAAGAAGCAGGACAAAGCCAAGCAGAAGCAGGAGGCACAGCGACAGAAACAGGAGTTGCAGAAGGTGAGAAAGGAAGCCGAGGCTGCCGGCAAAGACCCCGATGAGGCTGAGAAACAATGGCGGAGCAAGCAGAACAAGAAGGCAGAGCAGCAGAAGAAAGCACTGCCTAAGAACCGGCGTGCCTTTGAGAAGGAAGTGGTGCTCATGCCCGACACCGTCATCAAGGTAAACCACGGCAAGAACAGCAAGCGACTCATCGTTACCGCCAAGACTGAGGACGGAAAGGTGATGCAGCTGAAATACAAGAAGGTGAACGCCAACCAGATAAAACTCATCTCGAAGGTGGACACTGCCACCAAGGTGAAACTCACCGTGCTGGCGAAGGAACCACTCGAGAACCAAGGCTGGTACAAGACCATGCAGGCTGTGGCACGCACGGCCATGATGGTGCGCAACATCAGTTTCACCTATCGCAACAACTATCAACTCACGCTTCCAGGATTCCTGCCCACCATCGGCGACGCCTTCGGACAGACCAAGCAGGGAGTGCTCTCCCCAGGCCTCGACTTCGCCTTCGGTATGGTGGACGACAGCTATATCGACAAGGCAAGACGCAACGAATGGCTCCTGGTGAATGACACCATCGCCACACCAGCTGCCAGCAGCACCACTAACGACCTGCAGCTGCGCATGACACTCGAACCGATAAGGAATTTCAAGATAGACCTCAACGCCTCGCGCACCAAGACTGTGCAGAAGAGCATGCAGTACATGTATGAGGGAACGCCCACCACGGAGAGCGGAACCTTCACCATGACAACCATCTCGATAGGCTCTGCCTTCGAGGGAATGGGCTCGGCAAGCAGCGGCTACAAGAGCAAGACTTTCGAGAAGTTTGTCAACTCGCTCGAGTCTTACCGCAACAAGGTGGAGGCGCGTTATGCCGACGCAGTCTATCCGGCAGGGTCGGCTCTGGCAGGAGGCAAGTTTGATGCTTCGCGCACACCTGTCAACAAGTACAGCGGCGACGTGATGATTCCGGCGTTCCTCGATGCCTATACCAGCATGGGAGGCTCGTCGCTCTCGCTCTTCCCGGCACTCAGCCGTCTGCTGCCCAACTGGACTGTCCGTTACAGCGGACTGGGCAAGCTGCCATGGCTGCGCGACCACTTCAAGAGCATCAACATCAACCACTCCTACAAGAGCATCTTTGCCATAGGAAGCTACAACACCTACAGCACCTTCCAGGAGTATATGAACGGAATAGGCTTCATCGACGACACGGCGACAGGCAGCGTCACGCCGAGCAGCATGTTCAATATCTCGCAGGTAAGCATCAACGAGTCGTTCTCGCCGCTCATGGGTGTCGACATGACGTTCAACAACAATATGACGCTCAAGGCTGAGTATCGTCAGACGCGCGTGTTGAGTCTCAGCATGACGAGTGTGCAGGTGAACGAGGCGCTCAGCAAGGACTGGGTCGTAGGAATGGGCTATCGTCTCAACAACCTCAGCCTTTTCGGCAGGGGAAAGCGAGCCATCAAGTCGAAGGGTAAGGGAAAGAACCAGAACAGTGCGGCTTCCAGCAACAGCAACGCAGGAACCAACCAGAACCTCAACCTGCGTCTCGACTTCAGCTTCCGCCGTCAGGCTGCCATCGTGCGCGACATAGCTTCTATGGTGAGCAGTGCCAGCAGCGGAAACAAGGCGCTCAAGCTGAGTTTCTCGGCCGACTATACCCTCAACCGTCTCCTCACCATGAGCTTCTATTACGACCGTCAGACCAACACGCCTCTGCTCTCGAGCAGCAGTTATCCCACCACCACGCAGGACTTCGGTCTGAGCGTCAAGTTCTCGCTGACGAGATAAGGATGTTTCGGGAAGATAGTTAAGTGAAAGAATGTGTGTGTGTCATAAGCTTCTTAGGATATAGATAAGGCACGGATTACACGGATTTATAGTGCTAATATAAGTAAAGCGATTATCATCTCTCTTAAAAAAATCCGTGTAATCCGTGCCTAAAAACTGTAAAGGACTGATTTATGACACACCCTCATATATATAATAAGGTGTACAAAATATCAAAAATAGTGTAGGTCGTGGAGTTTTAGGATTGCCAAGACTTAAATTCTCTTCCGATTAAAACATGTTATACATAGCGAGATGGCAGCCAGGATAGCTCCCACAGCGCACACTCCCGTCCATTCATAATGTGTCCATGCCAGTCCGGCACAGTAGGTGCCAAAGGAACCGCCTATAAAATAGGTAGTCATAAATATGGTGTTGGCTCTGTTGGAGGCTTGAGGCATCTCCTGAATGCAGCCGCTCTGATTGCTAAGTTGCAGACATTGCAAGCCTATATCTACCAAGATGATGGCTACAACAAGCCCTATGAATGTGTCGCCAAACAGACAGGCCGCAGCCCACGCCACAAGCTGCAGGCATGCGCCATAAATACTCATCTTTCTGATGCCCCAGCGATTCACGAGTTTGCCCACACCGCTTGCCGCTATGGCCCCGGCTATGCCGCATAGTCCTAACGTTCCTACCATCTCGCTACCAGAAAAGAACGGAGCTTGTGCCAACCTAAAGGCAAGGCACGACCAAATCGCCATCATGCTGCCAAAACTAAAGGCGGCACGCATGGCATAAAGGCGTATGTGCCCATTGCTCCTCACTATATTGAATACACTGGCCATCAAACCCCTATATGTGCCCACATAGTTGCTCTTTATCTGTGGCATAATCTTGAGTGTAAGAGCCATGCACAGCACCATCACAAAAGCAGAGATGAAAAACATTTCGCGCCAACCCAACCATTCTCCAACATAACCGCTAACCACTCTCGATGCGAGTATGCCGGTTAGCAATCCCGACAGAACGATACCCATATTCCTGCTTTTGTTTTTCTTCTCGGAATATTGTCCTGCAATCGGTATGAAAAATTGCGGAATTACGGAACACGCTCCCAACAATAGAGAGGCACCCCAGATAAGCCACACCTTGTGGGCAACAGCAATGACAATGGCCATTATGGCTGCAACGGTCATGTTCACAACAATTATGCGACGGCGTGAGTATAGGTCGCCCATAGGGATAAGGAAGCACAACCCAAGCGCATAGCCTATTTGTGTGACAACGGTTATGAGGTTTGCCTCATGTTGGCTCACTCCTATGTCGTGACGTATCATCTCAAGAAGTGGCTGGTTGTAATAGCAATTAGCCACGGTCAATCCCGCTATAACAGCCATTGCGAGCAACAAACTGCGCTCTATTCCTTCATTTTCTTTTAGTTGTTTCACTCTTATTTCTGCAACACTATCATTGAAACTATTTTATCAGAACAGGAGCAACAATATGTTGCTCGGGGCTTGCCATGCCAGAAATATTACTTATCTTCGTGTTGCAATAAAAGACAAATAAAACTCTGAATGGTATGGCAAAAGTACAAATAAAATCCGAGAAACTCGCTCCTTTTGGAGGCTTTTTTAGATAAAGGAACGATTAAGTGACGGTCAAGAGTATGATTTTGACCATCAGCTCATTGAGGCGGTGAATTATATAAAGTTGTTGAAATTGCAGCACGGGCTGTAGGTTGGTTAGAGAAAGTTAAGAGCATAAAAACAGGAGGAAAACAAATCTGTTTCCCTCCTGTTTGATAGATTTGACTTGCGCCTCAGGGCTGCAAATCAGCGTATTCCGAAATACTGAAGCAGGGACACGCCTTCTTGGTGTCGAGGTCGTGATGTCCCAGGATAACCGACGAGGGGTACTTCTTGCGCAGCTCGGCAAGCAACTTTCGCAGTGCCACTTTCTGTTGTGGCGTACGAGTGTCGCTGGGTTTGCCGTTTGCGTCCAGCCCTCCTTCATAGCAGATGCCGATGCTGTGGGCATTGTGTCCTACGCAGTGGGCTCCTGTCGTTTCTTCCGTTCTTCCTTTCTCCACGGTTCCGTTGCGACGGACGACATAGTGATAACCTATCATGCGCCATCCCCGCTGACGATGCCAAAGGTCGATGTCCTTGGCAGAGCTCTGCTGTCCAGGACGGACAGCAGAGCAGTGGATGATTAATAATGAAATACTTCTCATACTGTGATGATTTTGTGTTGCCGTCAGACTTAGAACCACGAAGAGCAGTATCTTGAGTCTTCTCATACGCTGTCGTTATTCTGCGTCGCTTCCTCCAGTGCTGCCACCTTCGGATGGATTTCCGCCTGTGCCAGGATTGGTGGTGTCACCTGTGCCTGGATTGGTGGTGTCCTTGTCATCGGTGTCGTCGTTTCCGTCTTCCACCTTGTTGGTCTGCGCGTTCACAATCTTCACCTTCTTGCCGTTGCGGTCGTAGCAGGTGATGCTGACACCCATCTTGGCGAGCTCGTTCTTGATTTCGACAGACGGGATGAAGAGTACACGGCGGCTGGTGATCAAGTGGCTTGCCACCTCCTCGGCTTTCTCCACACTGTCGGCACGAAGTCCGAAGCGCATGATTCCAAGACCGGGAATGGTTACACCGTGTCCCTCTGTTGCCCAGGCTGCCAGGGTGTCGCCAATGGCCTGATAGGCCGCGGTGATGGTGCCCTTGCTGATTCCGCTGCGCACAACAGCTTCTTCGATTACTTTACTGGCTGGCAATGTTGTGTACAACATGGGTGAAAGAACATAGCGATAAGTGCCAGCATACTTTCCAATGGAAATCATAGTTTCCTTAGCATTTAATTTAATCATAATCTTAAGTTTTAATAATTAATAAAGCGAAATATCTCTTTGCTCTCCTCGGACTCTTTGCCTCTGCAGCGACTTTTTATCTCTGGATTGCACTGCAAAGGTAGGCATAATATGGACAAGATTTTTGGTATGGAAAGTATGGACTGTGGTATGGAAAAAATAAGGAAGCCTTGTCGGGGCTTCCTTATATGGAGAGTACTGTATGTGTCTGTATGACTGGTTGTTGGCGAATTATTCTTTGTTGTCCAACAGCTCGCTGATTCCTTTGTAAAAAGATGATTTTTGGAAACAGCGTTTCAGATTTTGGAAATCCTGCTTTAGTTTTTCGTTGCGTATGCCTTCTATTTTGAAGGTTTCTGCGTCTTGGCTGCCGCCTAACAGTTGGTTCAGGTGGTTGCGCATGGTTCGGCTTGTAGCATCGAGTGCCCATACTTGCTGGTTGATAAACTCGCAGAAGGGAGTGGCCTGCTTGTTGATTACCACGCCGCATCCCACCAGTATGATGTAGAGCATGGCGGTGAAATCGCTCACGGAGTCATAATTGCTGAGGAGCTTTTTCCGTACAGGGGTCTTGAAGTACATCTCGTAGATGTCTTTCAGGCTTAGTGCCAGTTCTTTTTCATTGACGCAGCGGTGGAAACGGCAGCAGGGCTGTGATGTTTTCTTCTCTGAAGAGTCAGATTTGGTGGCATTTTGGTGCTCCTTCACAAATCTGTTCAGCCGTTTCTTCCGTTCTGCCAGTTCGTGTTCGGCACGTTCTATGCTGGCCTGCTCGCTTTTTATGTATTGCACGAGATAAAGGTCATCTCCCATACCCTTAGCCGAAAAGACGGCTCCTTCCAAACATACTGATATGCTTCTGCTGGATTTGGCGTGGTTGACTTGCCAAGCAGTCTTCTTGTACGTCGCAGGCTTGATGATTTTATTATATGCTGCAGTTATAATTTGTTGCAAGCGGGAGTCATGCAACACTGTGGAGACTTTTCCCACCACCTGCACAACGACTCCCTTGTTTCGCAACTTGCTGATTTCGCTACGGCGTACCACTCCCAATGCCGTTTGTGCAGAGAGCGTTTGAGGCATGTGTTTCTGACAGTCTCTCAAAACGATGCCTGCGGAAACAGGGCGTCGTGGTCTGATAGAGTTGAGGTGGACACCTAAGCGTTGCTTCTCCAACGGACGCGCAACAGTACCCGATGGGAGAACAACTATACTTCCGTCATCTTTGATAGTGACAGGCAGGATCGAGTGGTTGGGAACTTCAAGTCGTCCCAAGCGACCAAGGTTCAAATTTTCCATAAGACAAGATTTTTAATGTTAAGACAATATGTTTGCTTTCCCTGTCTCTAAAAGGGCTAACCGTTGTTAGCTCCTGTCGCCCACATAACTTCTCGGTATGACTTGGCAACGCCATAATGTTCTGTGAAATTGTATACTGCAAAAATAGACAAATTATGGCTTTCCACCAAATTTTATATCAAGATTTTTCGTAAGAAATTCACTTTTAACATTTGGATGCCCCAACTGGATTTAAATAATCACCCAACTGGGAAATAATTTTTTCCCAGTTAGGAAATTTTTTTTTCATGGTTAATTCCTGCCAAAAATGCAGTCTTCAGCAATAAAAACATCTGTTGTTCTAATCGTGTGTTTTTATCTACTTGTTGATTTTTTTTACTTTTGTGACGGCATAAACATAAAAGGGTATGTTTTTGTCGTCACTTTGCCCTGTATTTTTTTGCTGTCATTCAGAAGAAAAACGTCTTTTCTCTTTGATTTGTCTTTTTATCCCTCCTTCTGTATTAATAACTGCAACCTTTGTTTACTCTGCGTAAAACAAAGGAGGGTGCGTCACAGATTTATGACACACCCTCCTATTGGATAGAGTTATCTCAGACTGAGAGATTACAATGTAGACTTGATGGTCTGTGTGTTGCTTCCCTGTGTCAGCTTGAATACATACACGCCGTGGGGCAGGCTTGACAGACTGATGGTCTCGCCGTTGCTGTTGATAGGTGCAGAATACATCAACTGACCAGTGAGGTTGTAGACGGCTACACGAGCCTGACCTTTGTCGCTGCCAATGTAGAATGTGGCGGTGCGAGCCTGGCGGTCGGTTATGATGCGGTACATAGACTCAGTGGTCTTGACATCATCGATGCCTGTTGTGCCGAGCAGTTGCTTCAGACCCTTGATGGCATTGATACGGCCATAGCCCCATGTGTTGTTGGGGAAGATTTGTCCTGTTGGCATATAATCGTCATTCTGGACAGCTGTGTTGCCGATGACTTCGAGCACCTGTTTAGGTGTTAGGTTGGGATTGGCCTGCAGCCAGAGAGCTACGCAGCCTGCCACGTAAGGCGAAGCCATAGAAGTACCTACGTCGTTGGTATAGAGATCGTTGCCAGTGCGGGCAATGACATTGGTGTCGTCGCTCCATCCTGAGCAATATCTTGAACCTGCTGACACGATGATGCAGCCCGGAGCTGTTATGTCGGGTTTGACGCGACCATCGGCAGTAGGACCGTAGCTTGAGAAGGCGGAGTGCTCCAGGAACTTACCCGTAAGTTCCTCGTTGAGGCCGTAAGCATTTTGTGTGCCCTGCAAATTGATGGGCTGGTACTGTACCTTCGAGTTGAACGAACCTACAGAGATGACATCAGGACTCTCGCCGCCCAGCTCGCCTACTGTGCAGTTGGTGTCGCCGTCGGTCCAGCCACGCTTTTTGAAGCTGGTGAACTCGCCAGAGGCGGCATTGTTCCACATGTGTACGGTTTTGCCAGCCTCGCCAGTCACCACAACACCGATGGCAAAGCCTGTGTTGATGGAAGTGGCACGGCTCATGAGCAGCACGTTGGTGCGACCGTTGACAGGATTCTCCTGCAGCGACAGCCCTATTTGTACTACCACGCCACTGCCGTCGGGGGCAACCCAGTTTACTTCTTTCGTACCATCGTTGGAAACTTCGTCAGAAGATGCGATAATCTTACCGTTGAGCGTGTTTACAACAACAGCCTTGACAGAGATTTTAGAGTTCTTCTCGCCCCAGATGTCGACGTAAGCCTGCTTGTAGGAACTGTTGTCCTGCTCGCTGCCGTAGGCAAACATGGTTTTCATTTGCTTGTTGGTGGCGGTGAAGGTCTTGCTGGCGTGCAGTTTGTCAAGACCTTCGTTACCTGCGGCACCAACGATGATGCGGCCCGGACCAACCAGGTTGGCAAACGAGAGGTCGGTGTCGGAGCTTCCGTCGTGAGGACCCATGTGCGAGCCGAGGCTGATGTTGACAACAGCAGGCTTTCCTACGCTCTTGGCATAGTCGAACACATACTTGATGCCGTCTACAATCTGTGCATTGGTGCTCTTAAAGCTCACGAACACAAGGTCGGCGTCGGGAGCCACTCCGTAGTAAGGTGTGCTCTTGTCGCTGCCTGAGGCAATGCCCGATACGTGGGTGGCATGGAAGCCACTGGTCAGGTCATATTTGGCAGCTCTTATCTCGGCTGTGGTTTTGTATTCAGCTCCATAGCCGAAACCTTCGGGAGCATTGCCAGTGCCGTGCTGATCCCATACGCGCTTGATGCGAGTGTTGCTCTTGTCGGCATTGAGAAAGTCTACGTGGTCGTACTGGAATCCGTTGTCCACGATACCGATGACTACGCCTTTGCCGGTGTAGGGACCGTTATTCTCTGTCATTTGGTGACATTCGTCTACGCCCAACAGTTTGCGGGCGTTGTCCATCAGCAGTTTGGCCTCAGTACCTACCGAAACCGAAACAACCTCATCGAGATTGGAAACAGGTTCGATGGCAGACAGGGGCATGTCGGCAGTGACGAGTGTCTCGCTGATGCGCGAGTTCACTTTGGCTCCCAGAGCCTCTATTTTGGCAATGGCATCCTGCGACTTGACGGTGATGAATGCGCTGACAGTCTGTGGGGTAGCATTTGCAGCCTTGGCTTTCTTCTGTGCTGTTCTTGCTTCGTGAAGCATCATGCTTGTGCTTGGCGACAGCTTCTGCGCAAAGCTGAAACTGCCGACAAGCAGGAATGATGCCATAAGAATGGCTTTCTTATTCATTTCTTAATTCTTACTTTTTCTTTTTAATCTGTTATTAGTATGCTCCTACTTCTCCGCTGTAATTAAATACCAAACGCTCCTTGTTACCAGCACCATTTGGTGTCATGGCGTTGGTATAAGTGTTGACAACATCCAGTGAGATTTCATAGTTGCCGGCAGCGTCTTTCTTGATGGAGAATGTACCGTTGTCTGGAGTGTTGTTAAATCCACCATATTTGGCATCGGGAGAATACAACTGTACGTCTGAGTATTTCACCTGGAAGTTGTCGCCGTCTTTCAGCTCAGCCAAATTGATGGTTCCGGCATTGATGAAACTCTCATCTACCTGCAGTGTTACCTTTTCGCCGCTGTATTTGCTTGAGAACTCGCCGCCATAAAGGTAGAATGTGTAGATGTTGTTCTTTTGCTTAAAAAGCACCTTGCAGATGTCCTTGTTTATAAGGGGGCTTCCGTCAGGGTTGTACAACTTGTAGCTGTTGCTTACCACAGCAGGAGTCATTCCGTCGAGGCTCTCTACGGCAGTGGTTGCACCGTAATACTCCAACTCGATGGTACGGTTGTCGTCGAAGGTGGCGTTGATCTTGATGTAGAGCTTGCCGTCCTTGTCCTTTGCGGTGGTGATAGTGCCGGCCTTTACCTTCTCGTAGGTGACGCGTGTGGCGTAGTCGATGTACTTCAGGGTGTAGCTGTCGGCATCGGCAGCCAAGTCGATGGTTCCATTGTAGAGCTTGGAAGCCGAGATGCTTACTGCAACGCCAATCTTGCCTGCCAGCAAACCGTCGGCTGTGGTAGCCTCGACATCACCGAAGGCGAAGGTTGTTGCCGCACCTACAGTGGCTGGGTTGAGCACGAGGGCAGAAGCAACGGTATAGGTCTTCACGTCGTTCACATTAGTTGTCTTGATGCTGTTGGTGGCAGAGTAAATCTTGGTGAACGCGCTGTTGGTCCACTTGCAGCGCAGGTCGCTGTAGTCGGCAGTCTCTGCCTCAAGTGTAATGGTGACGTTCTTCTTGCTCTTGTCGAAATAAGCCTTGAGCGTACCTGTCAGCTTAGGAGTCTCGCCGTTGTAAGCCACCTTTACGTCCTGAGCGTCGTCAGAGCCAAGCATAATCTTCTGACCCATGAGACTCTTTGGAATGGTCAGCTCGAATACAGGTTTTGTATCGCTGTCGCTGCCATAGAGTGCGAACTCGTATGAGCCGTTGGCATCCAGCACGGTTACCTTGCTGAGATCCTTTACGTCGTCGTTGTATGCCCACTGGTTGCTGAGGGTTGCGAGAGTCTCGTCGGTAAAGGTGACGTTCTTTATGCTGTTTACCTTATATACTTTGGTTGTGCCGTCCTTCTGGTGAACGGTCATCACGCGTCTTGTCTGTGCGAATGTGGGGAGCACTGTCGCGAGGCAGAGTGCAGCTGTAGCTATATACTTTTTCATTTCTTTACGATTTTAGTGGTTTTGTTGTTTGATTTTACGATATAGATGCCGCTTGGCAGGTTGGCGGTGCTGGCAGCCTTGGTGTCGTCGATGGTCTGCATGAGTTGTCCACCAACAGAGTAGATTTCGGTCTTGCCGGTAAAGTCGGCCTTGATGCCTTCGATGCCAGTGATGGAAGATGGTTCGTAATTGTATTCCATCTCCTTGTCGAACTCGCCCGTAATCTGGAAGCCTTTGCCGTCGAAGAGGTTGATGACGAACTTGTAGTGTGTGTTGTCGGTCTTGCTTACGCCCACGGTTCCTGAGTAGACTGTTGCCCACTTGTCAACTACCCATGGCAGACGGGTGGCAGGGTCTGGGTTCTTGCGGAAGTGATGGTAGCGTGTGCCTGTGCGCTCGCCGTTGTTGTAGAAGTAGCCGCGGGTCATCATGAATGGAGCATACATGTTGGTCCACAGATGGCTTTCCTCCATGAGGGTGTAGGTGCCTTCGGGAAGATACTGGCTGCCTTCGGCTGCCTGGAATTCCATGCGCAGCAGATCCTGGTCACCAGTATAGTCTTGGTCGTCCTTGCCGCTTGGCGAACCGAGGTCGACAGAGAATACCTGAACACCGTTCTGCACACCGAGCGAGTAGATGCGTGACTTCTCCACGCGGTCGAACTTGAGATGTACATCCTCCTCGAGGTTGGAGTCAACGTCCTTGTCGTCTTTCTCCGACTTATCGTAGTAGATGAACGAGATGCCCTTGGCTGTGCCTGTCACCTTGTGTCCGCGGTCGGTGGTGCAGTCTACGGTAATGTCGAAGGTTCCCTCTTTCTCGCCGTCGGCGATGGTGATGGTTCCGTTGGTGATGTAGCAGTAGTCGTAGTCGGTGTCCATTCCTGTCACGGCCTTGCGGCGCTTCACGTAGGTTCCCATTACGACAGTCATGCCGTTGTAGTCGATTTCCATACCTGGGAAGAAAGTGCCTACCTTGAAGTTGCGTGCTACGGTATAGGTGCCTGGCACGACAGTGGCGGTCTTAGGGTCGCCAAAGAGACGGTTGTAGAGGTTGATGACGAGGTCGTGTCCCTTGCCTGTCATTCCGCCAGTCTCGGTGTCGTACTCTCCGTCGTAGAGGTTGAGCACCATGTTGCCGGTCTTAGAATCCATGAGGTTGCCGTAATAGTAGCCGATACCGCCATGGAAAGTGGTGTTGATGTCTGTCGAAATCTGAGGATATACATCAGAGCTTCCCGCTGACATATTGTTGAATACCATATCGCCGACGTACGAATACTGTGTACCGTTGGCATCGCTGAACGAGAGCGTGTAGGTTACGATTCCGTCGTTCTCTGCCTTGCTCACGTTGATGTCGCTTGTTATGTTCACACCGCCGTCGCTGTTGCCCTTGTCGTCGAAGTTCTCCACGTAAGTAAGATCGGGATTGTAGTACAAGTTGCCCTCAGAGGCAGTGAAGATTCCTGCAGGCAGGTCGATGCCTGTTCCTTCTGGCGCATAAAGGTCGAGTTCGGCTACAGCTGCGCTTGTGGCTTTGATCTGGCCTTCGTTGGCATCGTAGCTTACATCTTCCTTGTCAGAAAGAACCAAGTAGTAGTTTTCGTATCCTTCTACTCCTGAGCCGGCAGCAGGATAGTAAGCCAGCAGCACACTGTTGTTGATATTGGTGACAGCCTGTGCGGCTGCGGCAGCTTTTCTTTTGCCTGCTACGGCAGCGTCAGCACCACGCTTTTTGATGAGCTGAAAGGTAACGCGCTTCTTGACTGTTTTCTGCTGTGCCAGTACAGGCATGGCTATGAAGGCAAGAAGGCATGTGAATAAAAGTAAAGTTTTCTTCATTATTTCTTGATGATTTTAAAGGAATGTTCGTTGGTCAGATTCAGAATGTACACACCCGGTGCGTAAGAGGCAACATTGATGGTAGCGTTTCCGCCGCTTACCTTCTGTCGCTGTAGCAGTTTGCCGTTGGCATCGTAGAGCACAGCTTCGCCAGCCGCAGAACCGCTGATGCGGATCGTGGCGTTGTCGGTGTAACTAAAACTCATGGTGGAAGGATTTACCTTTTCCTCAATGCCTGTGGAAATGGCTGTGAAATAAAACTCGGTTACATCGCTCTGAGGATAGTCGGTGGAAATCTCATCGGATGTAATCTGCAACTTGTCTTCGGAAAAAGCGATGACGGGTCGCGTACTTAATTTGAACTCTGCCGTCTTGGAGTCGGCCATCTTTAAAACCAAGAATTCTGCTTGCTCAGTCTCGGCTGCATGAATAAGCCCAAATGGGGGGGCAAAACAGCAGAGTAGAGCAAGGCTCAAAACTCTCTTTTTCATGTTGATAATCTCTTTAGAGGGAAAATTAATAGTATAAATATTCTCTATGTGAACATTGTATGTCCATTCGTCTCACCCTCGTACATATTAACGAATGTCAAATAAATGTGCTGCAAAGGTAGTTAAATGTTTTAAAACATGCAAGAAAATACAGGAAAAATTGTATTTCTTACGCCTAATTATCTTACGCTTTGTTATAAAACGCATGTTTATTGTAATGAAATGAAGATGATTGTGCTACAAAAGCGAGGTGGTGTGGTAAAACAATAGATATGGATGAATTGTGTCTGTTGCTGTGTTGTAAAAACAAATTAGGGGCGAGACTGCTAAGTGCAGTTCGCCCCTATATATATATTGTTCTTAAGTAACTTCTCTAACTTCCCCGAGCAGCTTCGGCTCCTCAGCTTATTTCTTGTCGTAGGCGTGGACGGGATAGTCGATGGTGTAGTGGAGACCACGGCTCTCTTTGCGCTCTATCGCCATGCGGGTGATGAGATAACCCACGTTGATCATATTGCGGAGCTCGCAGAGCTCCTTGCTTACCTTGACACGCTTGAAGAGGTTCTCGGTCTCCTCGTACAGCAGGTCGAGTCGGTCCCAGGCACGTTTCAGTCGGAGGTCGCTGCGCACGATGCCTACGTAGTTGCTCATGCATTCGCCCACTTCCTTGACGCTCTGTGTGATGAGCACTTTCTCCTCGTTGGTCAGTGTTCCCTCATCGTTCCATGCAGGCACCTTTTCGTTGAAGTCGTACTCGTCGACATGCTCGATGCTGTGCTTGGCAGCTGTGTCGGCATAGACCACAGCCTCGATGAGCGAGTTGCTTGCCAGACGGTTGCCGCCGTGCAGACCCGTGCACGAACATTCGCCCAGAGCATACAGGCGGTTGATGCTCGAACAGCCGTTGAGGTCGACCTTGATGCCGCCGCACATATAGTGGGCTGCCGGACGTACGGGAATGTAGTCTTTGGTGATGTCGATGCCGATGCTCAGGCACTTGGCATAGATATTGGGGAAGTGGTGCTTGGTCTCTTCGGGATTCTTGTGAGTGACGTCGAGGCATACGTGGTCGAGTCCGTGCTTCTTCATCTCCTTGTCGATGGCACGTGCCACGATGTCGCGTGGAGCCAGACTCAGTCGCTTGTCGTATTTCTCCATGAAGCTCTCGCCGTTGGGCAGGCGCAGGATGCCGCCATAGCCACGCATGGCTTCGGTGATGAGGAAGGCAGGATGAGTCTCGCCTGGGTGGAAGAGGGCTGTGGGGTGGAACTGTACGAACTCCATGTCGGCCACTGTTCCCTTGGCACGATAGACCATAGCCTCGCCGTCGCCCGTGGCGATCACGGGGTTGGTAGTGGTCTGATAGACAGCTCCGCAGCCGCCTGTGCACATCACTGTCACCTTGCTCAGATAGGTGTCCACCTTCTGGGTCTCGGGGTTGAGCACATAGGCTCCGTAGCAGTTGATGTAAGGAGTGCGGCGTGTGACGCGTGCGCCTAAGTGGTGCTGTGTGATAATCTCGACAGCGAAATGATTTTCCTTGATGTCGATGTCAGGATTGCTGCGCACGGCTTCCATCAGTCCGCGCTGAATCTCGGCTCCCGTGTCGTCGGCATGGTGCAGGATGCGGAACTCGCTGTGTCCGCCCTCACGGTGAAGGTCGAACTTGCCGTCCTGCTGCTTGTCGAAGTTGACTCCCCATTCCACCAGTTCCTTGATCTGTTCTGGTGCCTTGGTAACAACCTGTTTAACTGCTTTGTAGTCACTGATGTAGTCACCAGCAATCATTGTATCCTGGATGTGCTTGTCGAAGTTATCCACCTCCAGGTTGGTAACTGATGCGACACCACCTTGTGCAAATGAAGTGTTGGCCTCGTCGAGAGAGGTCTTGCAGATCATGCACACTTTACCTTTTTTCGCTCTGGCTACTTTCAGGGCGTAACTCATACCGGCAACTCCTGCACCGATAATCAGAAAATCATACTTATAAACCATTGAGTTTACTTTAAACTAATTTAATGGATTTTATCCTAATTGTTTGCAAAAGTAATAATTTATCTTTAAAGTGAGCATTAAAAGCCATATTTTTTGTAATTTTGCAGTGTTTTTTTGTAGAAAATGACAATGAGAGACAGAACATTTCATAAGCGTATCACGCTTCCAGTGCGTTTGGGCATGGGGCTTTTCACGGCTTTGGCCGTATATTTCTTTTGGGTCAAGACGGCGATTCTGGGCATCTTGGTGGCTATTGTCATCGAGGGAATGATAGAGCGCATTCTGCATACCACGTACACCATCCGCCGTGTGAAACCCATCGACCGCGACGAGGAGATGGACTTCCTTATCATCGACGAGGGACGTTTCTCCACGAACCGCAATGTGCCGTTGTGCGATGTGGTGAGGGTGGAGAGCATACGGTGCTTCTTCGGTCTCGACCACTGCCTGCTCATCGAATACGGAGCTGGCAACATGGTGACGGTTCAGCCCGACAACGAGGAGGGAATGAAAAAGGCAATAGCGGAGAGAATTGGGGAAAGGTCTTAACTCCTCAGCGACCGCAGGGAGCGATAACTCCTTAACTCCTGAAAAAAATAAAAAGAACATTACAAGATAAAAGAATGAAATACAGATATATTTGGTTGCTCTGCATGGTGGCGATGCTTTCGCTTCCTGTAGGAGCACAGGACGTGAAGAAGAGCGCTGCGCCCTTGGTGGCGGGCGAGGAGGAAGTAGTAGAGGACAGGGACGAAAGCGAGGCGGCGGCAGACACACTCTGTGCCGACTCCTTAGCTGCCGACTCGTTGGCTGTCGATTCCATCACAGGCGGCAACTTGCGCCTGCCTTGGCCCGAGAATGTAAGGCAGGGGCTCGACCGTCTCTTACAGAACGATATGTTCGAGACTTCGCAGGTTGCCATCATGGTGTGGGACTTGCAGGCCGACTCGTGCATCTATCGCCATCGCGAGCGTCAGCTCATGCGTCCTGCCAGCACGATGAAGCTGCTCACAGCCATCACAGCCCTCGACAGGTTGGGCGGCTCTTATCAGTTTAAGACGCAGCTCAAGTACACGGGCAAGATAGAGGAGGGCGTGCTCCAGGGCGACGTGTACTGCGTGGGCGGCATGGATCCGCGATTCAACAACGACGACATGCGGGCTTTTGTGAGCAGTCTGCAGGACATGGGTGTCGACACCATCCGTGGCAGCATCTATGCCGACCGCTCAATGAAGGACGCCGATCTCCTGGGCGAGGGCTGGTGCTGGGACGACGACAATCCTGTGCTTTCGCCTTTGGTCTTTGCCCGAAAGGACGGGTTTATGGATCGTTTCGTCGACAGGCTGAAGGATGCAGGCATCGTGCTCGAGGCCGACACGCCTCAGGTGAAACGCTGTCCTGAGAGCGCCTTTTCGGTGTGCACGCGCTTTCACACCATGGATCAGATCATGCACAAGATGATGAAGGAGAGCGACAATCTCTATGCCGAGAGTATGTATTATCAGATAGCCGCCTCTACGGGCAACCGTCCTGCCAGCGCCAAGAGTGCGCGCAGCGTGGAGCGACAGCTCCTGCGCAAGCTCGGACTGGATGCCTCGCGCTGCAGGTTGGCCGACGGCTCGGGCCTCTCGCTCTACAATTATCTCAGTGCCGAACAGGAATGTGAGCTCCTGCGTTATGCTTATCTCAACGAGAACATTTATCCTCATCTTCGTCCCTCGCTGCCCATTGCCGGCATCGACGGCACGCTGAGGAAGCGAATGCGTGGCACTTCGGCAAGCGGCAACGTACGGGCCAAGACGGGCACGCTGACAGGCATCATCACCCTTGCCGGCTATTGTACGGCAGCCAACGGGCACGACCTGTGTTTCGTCATTCTCAACAATGGCATCATGCATGCCGTCAATGCCCGCCGTTTTCAGGACAGGGTGTGCGCATTGTTGTGCCAGCCGTAATTTTTAAAGGTAAAAAGGTAAAAAGGTAAAAAGGTAAAAAAGTAAAAAGGTAAAAAAGTAAAAGGTAAGTAAGAACTTGCTAAAGTTCAATAAGTAAAAAATCGAGTGGATATGGTGTCGAATACAACTTTTTCTTATGCGATTCTTTCATGGTTTCGCGATAACGGCAGGGCTTTGCCTTGGCGCGACACCACCGACCCCTACCCCATCTGGCTGAGCGAGGTGATATTGCAGCAGACGCGTATCGCCCAGGGATGGGAATACTGGGAGCGGTTCATGCGCCAATTTCCTACTGTCGAGGCTTTGGCTTCGGCGAGCGAGGACGAGGTGCTGAGGCTTTGGCAGGGCTTGGGCTACTATTCGCGTGCCCGCAACCTGCATGCCGCCGCCCGTCAGATAGTGGCATTGGGACAGTTTCCCTCCACACTCGAAGGCATCAGACAGCTGAAGGGTGTGGGCGACTACACCGCTGCAGCCATTGCCTCCTTTGCTTTCGGCATCAGAGCAGCAGTGGTGGATGGCAACGTATATCGCGTGCTGTCGCGCCACTTTGGCATCTCCACCCCCATCAACTCCACGCAGGGCAAGAAGGAGTTTGCAGCTTTGGCTCAGTCGCTCCTGCCTCCTTCCGAGGTCTCAGCCTACAATCAGGGCATCATGGATTTTGGTGCCTTGCAGTGCACGCCCCAGTCGCCCAGTTGTTCTGATTGTCCGCTGATGGAGAGCTGTGAGGCTTTCCGCACGGGCAGGGTAGAGGAGTTGCCCGTGAAGCAACGCAAGCTTCAGATCAAGACGCGTCGTCTCGCCTATATATATATAAGGTGTAAGGAGTCGTCTTCCTCGCAGGCGTTTACCGCCATCCATCGCAGGGGCGAGGGCGACATCTGGCAGGGGCTGTGGGAGCCTTTCAATGCCTCGCTTCCCGACGGCACCCGTGCTGCCACGCCTGCCGAGTTGTTGCAGCAGTTGGACTGCAGTGCACCTGATGCACATCTTCGTCTTCTGTCGCAGGGTGTGAAGCATGTTCTCACCCATCGCATTCTCCTTGCCGACTTCTATCTTCTCGAGGTTTCTCGTCGTCCGCTCCTTCCTCCCGATTACATCTGGATTCCCGAGTCGGAAATAGACCGTTATGGCGTTCCCCGCCTCATAGAGAAGATGCTGAGCGAGGTTCATGGAGGATGTTGAGGAGATGTTCCATTTCCCTTTTTTGTTCGTAAGAAATAGTCTATTTTTCGCTTTCCTATTACAAAAAGATGAATATTTCTGTAAAGGCTTGCTTGTTTGCTTTATTATGCTTAATTTTGCACTTGTATAAGAAGCAGATAGTAGCCTTGCGCAAACACGAAACCCTTAATAAAGAGTGAAATACGCCTCGTAGGTGTTGTCTGCTTTCACACGTAGCACGAAACAAAGACTAATTAAAATATTAATTCTTACGTTTATGAAACAACATTTACGCTTTTTATTTACGCTCCTCTTGGCGATAGTCTGTGGGGGGGCAATGTTTGGACAGACTTTTAAGAAAGTCACCTCAGAAACAGAGTTGAAAGCTGGCGACATTATTGCTATTGTTAATGAGGCCAATAATGTGGCTTTAAGTACTAACCAGAAAACTAATAATAGGGGCCAAACTTCAATTTCTATTTCTAATGGTAGTTTTGAAAGTACGACAGATGTACAGGAAATAACATTGGAAGGTAAAACTGATGCTTGGTATTTCAATGTGGGGAATGGATATCTTTATGCCGCAGGAAGTGGTAGTGGCAACAATTATTTGAGAACCAAAGATACAAAAGATCCTGATGGTAATAGCACGGCATCTATTACATTTGCAGATGGAAAAGTTACTATTAAATTTTTAGGAAAGAATACTAATAATTTGATGGCATACAATAAATCCAACAAATTGTTTGCCGTATATTCAAACAGCAATCAGTCGCCCATCCAAATTTATAAGAAACAGGTAGTGAGTGGGACAAAAACTACCATATCTTTCCCTAAATCATCTTATACTTTAAACTATGCAGAAGGTGAAAATGGGACGTATACAATATCGGATAATAAGGCAGTTTTGACTCCTGCAGAAGCAGGAAATGTTACTTATTCTGTTTCTTCAACTGTTGAAGGTCTGGCTGTGGAAGTTGAGGGCGAGGTAATGGTTGACACAAAAAAAGTCGGTACAGCAACAGTGACAGCCTCTTTTGCTGGTAACGACACTTATGCCGCTTCTTCTGCTTCTTATACGATTACAGTACAAGATAACCGAACCACTCCTACATTGACTTTCGACAAGGAGTCTTACACCTTCGACTTAGGCGCTACGGTTGCTCCATTCACCAATCAGCTGACAGCTCCAGAAGGCGTAACAGTCGTTTATTCTTCTAATTCGGAGATTGCTACAGTCAACGAAACAACAGGCGAGGTTACTGTCAACACAGCTACTGTTGGTAAGGCAACGATTACTGCCACTTTTGCAGGAAATGACAGCTATAAGCCAGCCACAGCCACCTATATGCTGGAAGTAGTAGACCCAAATAACATGGAGGCAACATTCGACTTTGAAAAACCAGAAGATTATGGTTACACTAAGCCTACAGGAAGTGGTAAGACAGAACTCAAAGATAATGATAAGTTGGTATCAGGTAAAGTTACGCTTACCAATGTGAAGGGTGCAACTACTACAACTCGTTTTAAAGCTGAAAAAGACGATCTTACATTCCGAGTTTATACAGGCGCTGTCTTGACTGTGTCTGCTCCTGAAGGTTATGTCATCACACAGATGAATTTCACGGATAATGGTAGTCAGACTGTAAGCAATTTTAATTTCGACCCTGGTAAACTTAATAATAAAACTTGGACAGGTTCTGCTCAAGAAGTAAAGATGACGGTGCGTGCTAATCAGGTATTCTTGAAGAAACTTGTTGTCACTTACGCAAAGCTCGAAACCCTCACGACAGCAGCATCAGGCTTCGCAACTTATGCCGCAGATTATGATGTGAACTATAGCGATTTGGGCTTGACGACATACACCATAGCTCTGGATGAGACCCACAACAAGGTAAGCTATAACCGCTTTGAGGGCGTGGTTCCTGCTGGCAAGGCAGTGCTCGTACAGGGAACTGCATCAAAATCTTATGCGCTGACACCAGCCGAAGAGGCAGCTGACGAAACATTCTCCACCGACCTGAAGGCTTCTGACGGAACAGTAACAGCAGCCGACGATAAGATTTATGCCTTCGGTACACTCAATGGCAAGTCGGGCTTCAAGCTCGTGAACAATGGCATTACGATTCCAGCCAAGAAGGGCTATTTGGAGCTGACAGGCACGACTGTAGCCAAGCCTACGTTCTTCGCATTCGATGGCATCGGTACAGGAATCAGCCACATTGAGGCAGACGCCGACTTGGAGAATGCCGCCATGTACAACCTTGCCGGACAGCGCGTGGACAAGAGCTACAAGGGAGTAGTCATCGTGAACGGCAAGAAGATGCTTCGCAAGTAAGCACAGATAGAAAAGATTATCCTAAAAAACAGAAATGACAATGAAAAAATATATAATTCCCACCATTGAGGTGATGAAGATTGAGACTGAAAGCATGATAGCAGCCAGTCCTGAAAGCGATTTGAATTCGACAGACAAAATCACCGACCAAAATCAGATAGAGGCAAAGCCCCATTCTCCCATGGATGTAGACTTCTGGGATGATGAGGAAGACGACGGTAGCTGGTCATACAGCCATCGCACCAAGAGTCTCTGGAATTAAAAACATTCACCCATGCGAGCGTCCCGGCACAGCCTGTGTGTCGGGACGTTTTGCATCATTTACAGAAATGGAGTCATGTAGAAAGGAAGGCAATTTAAGGAACCTTCTTTTCGTAAGTCCTTGCCGTATATGAGATACGAATGCTGTATGCGTGATGAATATTTCTGCATAAAATTATCGATAGAGACATGTTGTGCGGAACGAGCAGACTTAACCTCTATTACGCTTATTTTCCCTCCATCCGGAATCAAGAAATCAACCTCGTATTTCCGTTTGCCGTCTGGGGTTGGCCAAGTATGATAGTACAATTTCTTGCCGGCGGCTACAAGCATCTGTGATACGATGTTTTCATAAACATATCCAAGATCTGTCGTGAGTTTGCCATTTAGAATTTTCTGGTATATAATATTGCTTGTGAAGTCAGAGTCCCAAAAAGCAAGCGTAATGAATAATCCTGTATCTCCACAGTAAAGCTTGAAACATTCTGGGTTGATATGCATGGCAAGTCCGGCGCTCGGGTCGTTGGAGTGATAGGCAATATTCGTAGTCATTGATTCTTTCAGAATGGAAAGAGGCGTAGTGAGTCTTTCTGTCCTTCCTCCCTCTATTACACTACTTACTTGATAACGTGAGGCATTGGTGTTCAATTGTGCTGGTATTGCGTGAAACAGCATGGAGGTTTTTCCAGAAGAATCTAATTCATAGAAATCAGAGTCATATAAGTTAATGATATTTCTCTTGACTTGATCAACTCTACTTAGGTCCAGCGTATCGAGATATGTGTTTACAGCCTGTGGCATACCGCCAACGAGTACATACAAGCGAAAATCTCTCATGAGTTTTCTGTTGGTGGCATCCCCAAGAGGTGTCCATTGCTCAAAGATATTTTTTGCGAGAGACATGGTGGCCGTATCGCCCAAAGCCCAACGGAATTCTTCGTAATCCATAGGGTACATGGCTATTCTTCGTTCCTCACTTGGTATGAGAATCTTTGTTCCATCAGTCATTGGACGTTTCTTCATTTTTATGCCAAGCAATGAACCTGTCTCGATATAGTGGAAGCGGCCATCCTTAACCAAGTGTTTTATAGCTTGTCGAGCCAAAGGCCACTTTTGTATTTCGTCAAAGATTATCAGTGACTTTCCGGGGATAAGGTTCACTCCACAGTTCATCTGTAGACTGGTAAACAGCATGTCAAGATTTGAAATATCCGTAAATGCATCCTTTACAACCTTGCTTGCGATAGAAAAATCTATAAGTAAGTAGGTCTCATATTCGTTCTTAGCAAACTCTTCAGCTATCGTTGATTTCCCAACACGTCTTGCTCCTTCTATGAGTAGTGCTGTACTACCTTTGTCTTGCTCCTTCCAATCAAGAAGCTTCTGGTATATTTTGCGTTTGAAGATTCTTTCTGACATAGTTGTTAATGTTTAACGTTTATATTGCTGCAAAGATACTAATAATTCTTTGATTTTCAATGACTTTTTGGAAAAAATGTCAAAATCCGCAAACTTGGAAGTGTTAAAAGCGTCAAAATCCGCAAACTTTAAAGTGCCAAAAGTGTCAAAATCCGCAAACTTCGAGGTGTCGCCAGCAAGCGCATTGCAGGTGCTTTCTTGCAAAATAGAAAGTTTCTATAATGTACATGCGAGCGTCCCGGCACAGCCTGTGTGTCGGGACGTTTTGCATCATGACAGCAGGAAACCATGAAAAAGCACGAAGATGAAACCACGAAACACGAAAAGAAGAGCAAACTATCATGGCGGAAGCTTTGGGAAGTGATAAATTGTAATTAAAACACTGCCAATATGTAGCAAACTGTAAGAATGAGTATATTTTTAGATTTATTTTGCATGAAAAATTACTGATAAGAAATCAAAATGTCGTATCTTTGCACTCGAAAAGAAACAAAAAGTTATTGAAACGACGGATAACATAACAAAAAGTCAGACAATAACAAGAAGTAGAACAAAAAGGCAAACAACAACGCAATATGAGAAGAACAGTTCATTTCACCAAGATGCAGGGAGCCGGCAACGACTATATATATGTCGACACACAGCTCTACGACATTCCCGATCCCGAGAAAGCCGCCATCGCCTGGAGTGCTTACCACACAGGAATAGGCAGCGACGGACTGGTTCTCATAGGCAAGCCCCACGACGGCAGACGTGCAGACTATTCGATGCGCATATTCAATGCCGACGGCTCCGAAGCCATGATGTGCGGCAATGCCAGTCGTTGTATCGGAAAATATCTCTACGAGAAAGGACTCACCCGCAAGGACACCATTCGGTTGGAAACCCTTTCGGGTGTCAAGATACTGAAACTGCATATTCAGGATGGCACGGAGGTGGAATCGGTGACGGTAGACATGCTGAAGCCACTACTCCAGAACCAGGAGCAGTTCGTAGGCCCTTCGGTGCTTGCCGCCGACGAGCGCATCTTCGAAGGCACCTATGTCTGCATGGGCAATCCCCACTTCGTAACCTTTGTCGATGACATCGACACCATCGACATCGCGCATTACGGCAAGTTGCTCGAATGCAACGAGGCATTTCCCCAGCGCTGCAACATCGAGTTCGCGCAACTCACCGATGCCGACACCATCCGCACCCGGGTATGGGAACGGGGCAGCGGCATCACGATGGCTTGCGGAACAGGCGCCTGCGCCACGGCAGTGGCAGCCTTCCTCACAGGACGTGCCAGGCGGAAGAGCAGCATAGTGATGGATGGCGGAACGCTCCAGATCGAATACAGTGAGGCCGACGGCCATGTCTACATGACAGGCCCGGCAGCCTTTGCCTTTGAGGGAGAAATTCCCCTGCCAGAGGAATGAAGAGTGAAGAACGAAAATTACGGCAAACTTAAATATACATAATAAAAGGAGAATAAGAATATGGCATTAGTAAACGAACATTTCCTGAAGCTTCCCGGCAATTATCTCTTTGCCGACATCGCCAAGAAGGTGAACGCCTACAAGATAGCGCACCCCAAGCAGCGAGTCATCAGTTTGGGCATCGGCGACGTGACCCAGCCTCTCTGTCCGGCCGTTATCCAGGCCATGCACAAGGCAGTGGAAGAGATGGCAGTGCAGGCTTCCTTCCGAGGCTACGGTCCTGAGCGAGGCTACGACTTCCTGCGCGAGGCGATTATCAAGAACGACTTCCTGCCACGCGGCATCCATCTCGATGTCAACGAGGTGTTTGTCAATGACGGAGCCAAGAGCGACACCGGCAACATACAGGAGATATTGAGATGGGACAACAACATCGGAGTCACCGACCCCATTTATCCTGTCTACATCGACAGCAATGTGATGATAGGACGCGCGGGCGTCTTCGAGAACGGACACTGGAGCAATGTGGTGTACATGCCCTGCAATGAAGGCAACGACTTCACACCCCAGATTCCCGACCACCGTGTAGACATGATCTACCTCTGTTATCCCAACAATCCCACCGGCACCGTCATCACCAAGGACGAGCTTCGCAAGTGGGTGAACTATGCCATCAAGAACGAGAGCATCATCCTCTACGACGCAGCCTACGAGGCCTACATCACCGATCCCGAGATACCACACTCCATCTATGAGATCAGAGGTGCGCGCAAGGTGGCGATAGAGTTCCACAGCTATTCCAAGACAGCAGGCTTCACGGGTGTGAGATGCGGCTACACCATCGTGCCCAAAGAGCTGAAGGCGAAGACGCTGAGTGGCGACGAAGTGGCGCTCAACCCCATCTGGGACCGTCGCCAGTGCACCAAGTTCAATGGTACCAGCTACATCAGTCAGCGAGCAGCCGAAGCCATCTACACCCCCGAGGGCAAGGAACAGGTGAAGGCCACCATCGCCTACTATATGGAGAACGCCCACTACATGCGGGCAGAGCTTCAGCGTCTCGGTTTCCGCGTCTACGGCGGCGAGAATGCACCCTATCTCTGGGTGAAGACCCCTGGCAACACCCCCAGCTGGAAGTTCTTCGAAGAGATGCTCTACGGAGCCAGCGTGGTGTGCACCCCGGGCGTAGGATTCGGTCCTTCGGGCGAAGGCTACATCCGCCTCACTGCCTTTGGCGAGCACGACGACTGCCGCGAGGCGATGCAGCGAATCGCCAAGTGGATGGGGAAAGAATAATCAGTAAAATAATTCAACATAAAATATATAAAGGTATGAGCAATTTAAGATTTGAAGCCGTATCAGAGGCTTCCAAGAGAAAGCCAGTTGAAGTGGCAGCTCCCGGTGAGCGACCCAGTGAGTTCTTCGGCAAGAAGGTATTCAACCGACAGAAGATGTACAAGTATCTGCCAGCCAATGTTTATGAGAAACTGGTAGACGTAATCGACAATGGCGCACGACTCGACCGCAACATCGCCGACGCTGTGGCCAAGGGTATCAAGCAGTGGGCCGACGAGAATGGCGTAACCCATTACACCCACTGGTTTCAGCCTCTTACCGAGGGCACAGCCGAGAAGCACGATGCCTTCATCGAGCACGATGGCAAGGGCGGTATGATAGAGCAGTTCTCAGGCAAGTTGCTCGTACAGCAGGAGCCAGACGCCTCCTCATTCCCATCAGGCGGTATCCGCTCTACCTTCGAGGCACGTGGCTATTCTGCCTGGGATCCTACATCGCCAGTATTCATCATCGACGATACACTCTGTATTCCTACAGTCTTCATCTCCTACACCGGTGAGGCACTCGACTACAAGGCACCATTGCTCCGTGCACTCCATGCCGTCAACGTGGCAGCCACCGACGTATGCCATTACTTCAATCCCGATGTAAAGAAAGTCGTTTCCAACCTGGGTTGGGAGCAGGAGTACTTCCTCGTCGACGAGAGCCTCTATGCAGCCCGTCCCGACCTGATGCTTACAGGCCGCACCCTGATGGGTCACGACTCAGCCAAGAACCAGCAGATGGACGACCATTACTTCGGAGCCATCCCTGAGCGTGTACAGGCCTTCATGAAAGACCTTGAGATACAGGCACTCGAGCTCGGCATCCCTTGCAAGACACGTCACAACGAGGTAGCGCCCAACCAGTTTGAGCTGGCGCCAATCTTCGAGGAAACCAATCTGGCTGTCGACCACAACATGCTCCTCATGAGCTTGATGAAGAAGGTGGCACGCCATCACGGATTCCGTGTCCTGCTGCACGAGAAACCTTTCGCAGGCATCAACGGATCAGGTAAGCACAACAACTGGAGTCTCTCTACCGATACCGGCATCCTGCTCCATGGTCCAGGCAAGACACCAGAGGACAACCTTCGCTTCGTAGTCTTCATCACCGAGACCCTCATGGGCGTATTCAAGCACAACGGTCTGCTCAAGGCATCCATCATGAGTGCCACCAATGCTCATCGTCTGGGCGCCAACGAGGCACCTCCAGCCATCATCTCTTCCTTCCTTGGCAAGCAGCTCACCGACCTGCTCGACCATATCGAGAAGGCTGACAAGAAAGACCTCTTCGTCATGGCAGGCAAGCAGGGCATGAAGCTCGATATTCCTGAGATTCCTGAGTTGATGATCGACAACACCGACCGCAACCGTACCTCACCATTCGCCTTCACCGGCAACCGCTTCGAGTTCCGTGCCGTAGGTAGCGAGGCCAACTGTGCCTCAGCCATGATCGTGCTGAACACCGCCGTAGCCGAAGCCCTCACCGACTTCAAGAAGCGTGTCGACGCACTCATCGCCAAGGGCGAGGACAAGACCTCAGCCATCATCGACATCGTTCGCCAGGACATCAAGGCCTGCAAGCCTATCCGTTTCGACGGCAACGGTTACAGCGACGAGTGGGTGGAAGAGGCTGCCAAGCGCGGTCTCGACTGCGAGAAGAGCTGTCCTAAGATCTTCGAGCGCTATCTCGACCCAGCATCCATCGAGATGTTCGAGAGCATGGGCGTGATGAAGAAGAACGAGCTCGAGGCCCGCAACGAGGTGAAGTGGGAGACCTACACCAAGAAGATACAGATCGAGGCTCGTGTGATGGGCGACCTGTCTATGAACCATATCATCCCTGTCGCCACCCACTATCAGAGCCAGTTGGCAAAGAATGTGGAGAACATGATCGACATCTTCGGCGAGGACGAGGGCAAGAAGCTCACCGCCCGCAACATCAACATCATCAAGAAGATAGCCGAGCGCACACAGATCATCGAGACCGGTGTTGAGGAGTTGGTCAATGCCCGCAAGGTGGCCAACAAGATCGAGAGCGAGCACGACAAGGCTATCGCTTACCACGACACGGTGGCTCCAAAGATGGAGGAGATCCGTTATCAGATAGACAAGCTGGAGCTCACCGTAGCCGACGAGCTCTGGACGCTTCCTAAGTATCGTGAGCTCTTGTTCATCCGATAATATCGTAATATTTCAAACGGCTGCACTCCGCCATGCGTAGCGGAGTGCGCTGTTAACTCTTCATCAGATACAGAACAGAAATTGAACGATCAATCTATTTCTTTTATTGGTTGTTTAAGTTTGCGCGGAGTGT
>ERZ1026862.249-NODE-249-length-35267-cov-81.841787_pt1 | contig 35267 bp, 34 predicted proteins | sample MGYA00380161_ERZ1026862 | MGnify/ENA primary metagenome ERZ1026862 (study PRJEB33269, sample SAMEA4719797) | human gut metagenome | biome: human-associated habitat; feature: organic feature; material: feces | place: Cameroon | collected 2013-10 ... | reverse complement strand
AGGCTACATTGTCCGCATAGACCGTGACCGCCAGCTCGTCTTCGACTTCGGTGGAATAGCTGTAGCTATCCGTGGCGTGCATAAGGAAGACTTCGAAGTTGTAGAAGAGTAGTTGAACAAAAATACATTTTTTGTTATGACCGATTTTGCAGTTTTTGCGCAACAGATCATCGACGAACTAACGAAAGAAGGTAGAAAGCACACAGCAGACACCCGCAAGCATTCAGCCAATCGTATATTGATGTTTATGGGTGACAGCCCCACATCTATGGATAAATGGGACGAACTGTTTGTCCAGGACTATGAGGCATGGATGAAGGCACAAGGATTGACTGCATCTACCACTGCTTACTACCTGTCGCAACTATGCACATTCTATAAGCTAGCTGTAAAAAGTGGAATTGTTCAGGAACGAGACATCTTTCGGTTGGTCAACAAGAGACCTCCACAACCAAAGCGTACCTCTCAACAGTTCCCGTCAATAGCAGAGTTGCATTATTTGCGAACCCTCGACCTTCACAAATCGCAAGCATTCGCACGAGACATGTTCCTGTTCTCCCTTTATACAAGAGGAATGAAATTTGTGGATATAGCCTATCTGAAGAAATCCGACGTTAAAGACGGGATGCTGACCTATATTTCCCATGCATCCGACAACAATCCTGCTGTCACGATTAAATGGGACAAGGCCATGCAGCAAATAGCCAACAGATATTCCACGGACACAGAATATATGTCCCCTATCATCACAAAGGAAGGAAGCGCAGACATCATAGACCAAATAACGCAAAGTCGCCATAATGTGATGTACAACTTGCGTTCAATTGGCAAGCAATATAAATTCAGCGTATCCCCTACCATCGCCATGACCAAAGACTTGTGGCGCAAGATTATGGATGAGGTGAGCGTAAGTGAGGTGATATAAATCAGGCTATCCTTCACCCAAAGAACAAGTATGCCATGCAGAAGGACTTCGATTCACCATTCGATATCAACATAGATTTATACAAATAAATAATGATTACACTACGACAACTCCCTTATATTGATATACTTTCATTGAATGACATGATGTCATTCGATACGAAAGTCAATATCATAGAGCATTGCAAACTCGCTCGTATAGATATACCGAAGAGTTGGCGCAAGGCACAGATTGCAGATTCTTTGGCCGATATATTCACCAAAGACCCATTATGGACGCTTGAGTTTTTGCCTGAAGAAGAGATGGAACTTCTCAAGAAGCTTTTAACCTCATCAACAGAAGAATGCATCAAGTATCCAAGGAATGATGCGAAGTATCTCCTGATGCAGAAGTTACATTTAGTTGTAACTTATGAAGCAGCAACGGAATGGCAGATTTTCATGCCGAGTTGTATTCGTAAAATCCTGGATAACGTACCATTGGATGCAATCCATGTCAAATCAGAGATACCAGTTACTCTAAAAGAAAAAGGTGATAACATCAATCTGATTGATATTTTGGAGCAATATCCCAAGTTAAGTCAGGTAGCCTTCTTTGTCACCTTGGAATTGGTCAATTTGAACTTGGGCAACAAGTTTCCTTATGAAGACTTCTTCCCATACATCGATGACCTCCAGGGATTGGAAGTAGCCATGATGAAAGGAGCCAAGCAGACAACATTAGAGAGCTATGCCGAACTTCTGTTGATGGATATGCGAACCTTGTACGGTTCCATCGAAAAGATGGTGCCTACATTAAAGGGAAAAGATTCTTCAACCCTAACAGATGCTCAATATGATTATGCAATGCATAGTGGTACGATGCTGAATGCGATGCAGAAGATTCTCCTTCGTTTCCATCACATCCCATCCGAAGATTTAACCAAGATGGTTCTAGCCAACAAAAAGAAGAGCGGTCTTCTTCACTTCGAGGAATTAGAGAAGATGGCGCAGGAAATAGCAGAAGAACTATTGATGGACCTGATGAAGTTTACGATGGGGGTATAATACTTGTGATATAGTGAAGATGCTATATTGATAAAATACAATGAATTTCAAATATGCGTGAATTAAATTTCAAAAATCAAAATAAGAAAGTTGCATATAGAGGTATCTTACCCCATAATGATGTAAACTGTTGCCCATTTGATTATTTTAAAGATGGATATGCATTATTTTTAGCCAACGAATTTAGAGAGCGGTTAGAAATGAATGGTATTACCTTCTATTCTGATGATTTGATTGATAAAGTTACAATCCAGAATGTAGACAAGAAGTTTTCTGAAATGTTAGGAAACTCTACTCGGAACGCAAATCTTTTGGAACTACTTTCTAATGAAGGACTTTCTTATAAAGAACAGAAAAGACTTCTGAAAGGAATGGTTTTAACTTCAGCGGATATATTATGGTTCAATAAAGATGCTCAAGATTTAAATTATATGCTAGATGTTTTTCAAGAAGAAAAATATCCAGAGAAGTTTAAAGACAAAAAAATACCCGTTTGTTTTTGTCAACAAGATGATAATTCTATAGAAACGATAGAAACAACTGATATGACAGATGGGGAAATGCGGGCTTTATTAGAACAGCGAAAGGTTGTGCAAGCACGTGTATTTCATAAGGGAGAGCATTGGCATTGTTTTTATTATACGTATAAAGGTTTTGCTGGTTTAGAGCCTGGCGTAATGGGAAAACAACCCCATTATCACTATATTTCTGATAAGTCCGGTATTTCGAGAATAGAATTAGAACGTTGTATAAAAGAATGTGAAATGCCAACATCTAAAGTTCATATTGTCATAAAACGAGGTAAGTAGTAATGTGATAAGTATGTTTAGCAATAGAGAATGAAAGCTAAATGGTTCCATCCCAAACAAGTTGGCGTAGACCTTTGATTACTGCTTACAAACAAAATAAATAACTATGAATCCAATATATTTAGATTTACATATACATACATCTCAAGATGCCAATCATCTAAATGCGGCTTATGATATGGCGGAACTTGTCAGAAAAATAAAGGAGTTTAATGGAGACTCAGACTTTTTGATATCACTGACGGATCATAACACCATTAATAAGTTGGCCTATAAGAAAGGTAAAGCATTAGGAGTGAATATGATATTAGGTGTGGAGTTGCACATTAAACTTCATGAAGATGTCAAGTCTTATCATTGCCATATTTATTTCAATGTTGATATAACAGATGAGAGTATGGATAGGATAAATAACATTCTGGATAAGTTGTACCCGAATAAGCTGCCAAGTAGAGATTCTGCAACCATTCCGGATATACAGGAAATTATAAATTCCTTTGACGGGTATGATTTTATGTTGTTACCGCATGGCTCACAGAGACATGGAGCATTTAATTATTCACTTCATGAAGGCGAACGAATAGACAATGCCATTTATCGCAGTATTTACTATAATCAGTTTGATGGATTCACTGCCCGTAGTAACAAAGGACTTGAAAAAACAAGAAGCTATTTTAAACAGCTAGGTATCAGTGAGTTTATAAATTTGTTAACTTGTTCAGATAATTATAGTCCTACTAAATATCCAGAACCTCATTCTGAAACAGATGAAGAGTTTATTCCAACATGGATGTTTGCAGAACCAACATTCTGTGGTGTACGACTATCTTTGTCTGAGTCTTCAAGACTGCTTTATCAAAAGGAACGACCAGAAATCAAGGCAGAACATATAAAAAGGGTAAAACTCCAAAATGAGTTTATAGACATAGATGTTCAATTAACGGAAGGACTTAATGTTGTTATAGGAGGCTCTTCATCAGGCAAGACCCTTTTCGTAGATTCCTTGTATAGAAGTATTGATGGTAATTTTGAGGGTACCCAATATCATAAATATGGTGTTGAAAACTTGTATGTAAACAATCCTGCAAGTATGAAGCCTTATTATATCTCTCAAAATTTTATAGCAGAAAATCTTGCCAATAACGAAGAGAAGTCAATAGATAAGATAACTATACTCAAAAATATATTTCCTGGTGACGAAGAGATAAACCGGCAGATTACTGATGCTATCAATCACTTGAATACAGATATCAATGATATGTTGGCAGACGTTAAAACGATAGAAGAGTGTTCTACTTCCTTAGGTGCATTACCTCATCCTGGAAAGTTAATATTGTCTGGAGATGTTCAAAAGAATATATTCCTTCCGTTGGTGCCGTCAACAGCTGAAAGTGAAATCACGAGTTATACAGAAAAGCAACTTCGTGATGATACGGATAGGTTGAATCAGATTAAGTGTTTTTTGGAAAAGAATCCATTCACCTTGTCTGTTGAAAATGAAATAGGTAATATTATCAAGCAATTACAAAAAGCTCAGAAGGCATCTACTTTGTTTGAGAACATAAAAGATGAAATTGTATGCAGTAAAAAGGGCTATGATGATATACTACAAGGAATACAGGGTATTAATCAAGAACATGTTGAAAATAGGGAACGCCTTTTTGATTTAATAGAGAAGTATGTTACTGCGTTGAAGCATTTTAATGATTTGAGAGAGTCTATCATTAAAACAAGTTATCGCTTTCAAACTCGTGTGATAGTATCTATGGGGCACAAATTGTCTATAGAAAACACTTTTCATTTTGATAAGGATTTCTTTATGAATTGCCTTGAGAAATATTTAAAAAGTTCTTTTAAAAGAATTTCAGATGTGTGCCCAGAAAACTTGTTTAGTTCAAAATTTAAACAACGCCCTTTAGTTAAAACATATCAAGAGTTGGCAAATAAAATACAGTCTGATTTAATGGAGGCTAATAGCAAGAAATACTTCATAACTTCTCGCGAAGGAAAAGATTTTCAGAGTTTAAGCCCAGGTTGGAAAACGGCCATTATCCTTGATTTGATATTGGGTTATAAAGATGATAACGCACCTATAATTATTGATCAGCCAGAGGATAATTTGGCTGTGAAATACATAAATACCGATTTGGTACAAACAATAAAGAAAACCAAAACTAGAAAACAAATAATTTTGGTTTCTCATAATGCTACAATACCAATGATGGCAGATGCGCAAAATATCATTTGGTGCCGCAATGTAGATAATAAGATAAAGATACGTTCTGCTTATTTAGAAGGCTCAATAGAAGACAAAAATGTTCTTGAAATTATAGCCGATCAAACTGATGGTGGTAAGGCTTCTATCAAGAAACGTGTAAAGAAGTATAATTTCAAAAATTATAATTGATATGAACTTAAAGTTTTCAAAGAATGCAACTAAGGACATTGAGGTTTTAGTGCAAATAGGTACAAGCCAAACCCCTTTTTCATATATAGATATGATTAAGTCTCTGCTTGCTGGTGAAACTCTTGACACAGAATTTTCGGAAGATATTTCTGGGGATGAACAGAAACAAATAGAGGAACTTATTGGAAAAATAAAAAATATAGCAGGCATCCCCACAACAGGATCATTAGATCTCTTTAATACGGGGCAGGAATAACAGTTTCCTTTCTGATTATTTGATGTGTAAAGCCTACAAACGATATAGATAAGATTTTAATTCTGGCGGTCCCATCCCGCACAATCTGGCGAAGACCTTTGATGGTCCGCCAACCTTAGAGCGTAGCGGTTCCGAGCACCGAGTAGGGCGGTTTCCCTCTTCTTCCCTGAGGGGAGAAGACCGAGATGAGAGGTGGAGCCTTCCTTAACGGTAAGGAAGGACGGGTAGGTTTTCGAAAATTCTTATATTAAGAACAAAAGATAAAACAATGAATATAGTAAAAACAGAAATAGAAGGCGTTCTCATTATTGAGCCACGCCTCTTCCGTGATGCTCGTGGTTACTTCTTTGAGAGTTTCAGCGAGCGAGAGTTTGATGAAAAGGTTGCTCCTATTCTTGGACACAGTGTTCACTTTTGCCAAGATAACGAGTCTATGAGCAGCTATGGTGTGATGCGAGGACTGCACTTCCAGCACCCACCTTATACCCAGAGCAAGTTGGTACGCTGCGTAAAAGGCAGAGTGCTTGATGTTGCAGTGGACATTCGCAAAGGCTCCCCTACTTACGGCAAGCATGTGGCAGTAGAACTGACAGAAGACAATCATCGTCAGTTCTTCATCCCAAAGGGCTTTGCCCATGGTTTCGCAGTTCTCTCAGAGACTGCAGTGTTCCAATACAAGTGTGATAACTTCTATCATCCAGAGGCTGATGGTGGTATTTCTATCCTCGATGACAGCCTTGATATTGATTGGAAAATCCCTACTGAGCATGCTAATCTCTCAGAGAAAGATACGAAACATGCTATGCTGAAAGACTTCGATTCTCCATTCGATATCAATGTAGATTTGTATGGACATGAATAACAGATAACCCATGATAGTTTTACCTGATACAAAAACTTTTGATTCCAGCATACGCTTGGTTCAACTCGTAGGAGGTGTCACCAAAGTAAATATGCTAAAGGTGTGCGACAAACTCGACCTGTACGTTAGTCCGAACTTGAAGAAGGATGAGACAGCACGCCGAGTAGCGCAGGAACTGCTCAATAGTCCTATTGAGATATTGAGCAACCTCAATAAGCAAGAGTTGCAAATTATCGATGAGTTTGTCAAGGGCGGTGCCAATACCTATGTTGTTCGCAAGATGCGCAAGACCCAGTACAAGCTTCAGAAACTATACTTGGTTGCTACCTATTGCGATGAGGAAAAGCAAGAATGGCACATGCTCATGCCTGATGAACTGCGTGAGGCTTTGTCAAGCAACTACAAATTCTATCTTGACTTGGCTGAGAAAGGTCAGAAAGGACCGACTGCCAAACAGCTCCGCATGATGGCAGCGATGAAACGGATTATGGGAGAATAAAGGTGATTTGGGTAGCAGCGTTAAGCACAACCTTGAAACATTCAAGGCACAGAGCCATGCGATTATTGCCAACCGCTATGACACTTGCCTTGATGATGTAAAGGAAAAGGTTTATACACGAGACATCTTCCGCCGGGACTAAAGTTCTTCTATCCACCCGAATACGGCATGGGTATCCAGGCAAGGACAAGCCTTTGGTGTAGTGCCAGGCAAGTCGTGATGCCCCACTATCTTCGCTTTCGGAAAGAGTTTATGCAGCTTATACAGCAATTCGATAATACGTTCAGTCTGTGCCTCGGTGCGAGTATCGCATGGCTTGCTATGCTCATCCAGACCACCCTCGTAGCAGATGCCTATCGAACAGCGGTTGTAAGGGCGACAATGTGCCCCCACTTCCAACAGCTTGCGATGCTGCGTAATGGTTCCATCCTTACGAATATAAAAATGGTAGCCGATGGTACGAAAGCCACGCTTCTTATGATCACGCATCAGTTGTTCAACACTATAATTCTGATTGCTTCGGGTAGCCGAACAATGCAGAATCAAAAATCTAACACTCTCGGACGACTGCATCAGCTCGCCGTCCTCCACCTTGGCAAGGAGGGTGCGCTCGTTGCGCACAACCTCCCCACCAATGTTCATGGGATAAGTTTCCAACATCATAGCTGTAGCTATTGGAATTAATACATTCATACTCTGTGATTGCGAATTACGGATTACTCAAAGTTAACGTTGCCATCGCCTCCTGTGCCACTGCCGGAGTCACCAGTGTCTGTGTTTCCGCTGTCGGAACCACCACCTGTGCTGTCACCCTTGTCGGAAGGATTTGGTGTTGGCGTAGAGTTGTTACCCTCGTCGCCATCATCGCCTGTTCCGTCAGAGGAACTGTCCTCGCCGTATTTCACAAGGCTGATACGGTTAGGAATCAAGTCGTAGGTGCGCTTACCGTTGCGGTCAACAGTGAACGAAGGACGGAAGGCAGGAACAATGCTCTTCACCAGATTACTCTTCGCCTTCTTCGGGTCTGTTACCGACTTGTTGGTAATAAAGCGAAGGTAGAGCGTTCCGAAGCCAAGCAACTCGATGTTGTAACCCTTGGCAAGGTTGTCCATCACATAGTAGGCATAGCGGTCGAGTACCGCCTTCACGTCAGCCGTGGTAGCTGTAGATTCCGTAGAAATCTGCTTCGCTACCTGCTCAGTTGTCAATGTTCCGTTACTAACAGGACGAACACTGTAAACAGTCTCACCCTCACGCTTACCCATGGTGAGGGTACGAGAAAACACTTTGTAATACTTGCTCATAATTTTACTATTAAGAGATTAATACTAAATATATATGCATCACTCCGAAATATATATGCATCACTCCGAACAAGGACTTCCGAGTGTACCCAGGTATTGAATTCTTCACTCATCACTCTTCGTTTAGCTGGTGCAAAGATACAACATCAGCTCAGGGGCATCCGTCGAAGTGCGTCGATGAACGTCGAAGTTTCACGCAACCTAAAGATGCGCTTCCTTACACCCTGAAGATGCGCTTCGTTAGCAGTCAAAGAAGCGCATCATCAGCACCTAACGATGCGCTTCATGAGAGTTCATACAAGCACTTCCTCGATGGAGTACACAGGTTCGCCCAAATACTCCTCGATAAGTTTCACCTCACGGATGGTGAGAATCTGCTTGTTGTCAAATCTCTTGCCCTTGGCGGTTAAGAGTTCATATAGTTCTGTACAGCGTTTGATTTCGCCGGTCAGACGGCGCACAGCATTCTGCGGTTCGCAGTCCGGGAAATACATCATCGCCAAGATACGGCGAGTATAAGTTGCTTTTAGTTTCATACACCTTATTATATTATAGGGTTCAACATTTTGTTACTGCCTTTCGAAAGACACTGCAAAGGTAAGGGGATAATGATAAAGAATGTGGTGGATTATCTGATATGCCATATTGCTGTTGGAAATCTACGAATGAACTACGGATAATGTACGAAACGTTAAAATAATTAGTAAAACAATGGAAAATACTATAAGAATAACAGACTTGACATTCGATGAAATTGGGTTGATACACTATGTACCAAATACGACTAGATTGAGGGTCTATATTGGTTGGATGAAACAATGCCGTACCATCAAGCAACTCATGGATCGTGTAATTTACATTATGCTATTAAGAGAGAAATATGTCACAAAAGATACCGCAGACAAGAAAGATTTCTATGAAAGTTGTCTTCCTTTCATCACACATATCTGCACATCCATTCCTATTACGACTTGGAGGGATAATGTCTATAGAGTATGGGCGTGGATAATCCAAAATGAGGAATGCAAAGCTATCATTGCTCATAAGAATGACAGAATCTCTACACTTAACATACCTGATATACCTGCAGGGCCAGATGGTACTGCCAATATTCTTTTCAAGGCAAGTTCTTTGGCTATGTGTGACTTCATTAAGTGTAATGCGGAGTTGGAAAATTTAAGACATACAGTTATTGCCCCAAAAACTCTTGCAGAATTAAGAAATAGAAGACATAGGGTACGGACTGTTCTTGTAACTGGACGTGTGGATCAAGTTACACAATTCGTAGCTCCTATGGTTAAACTTGTAGAAGAACGAAAAGTATCTGTTTGGTCACGAGCTTCTGAGGTAAAATTCGGAAGGCATCTTGTTAAATCACCACATTTTTATAACTTAACGGAAAAAACAAAAAGTATTAAAGCAAATAGCAGTGACCGAGTTACGATATCCGTAGAACATCGAGGACTCAAAGGATAGAGCAAACTATACAATAAGAAAGCCATTTGAGCGTTCTTATATTCAGAGACAAAAGAATTTCGCTGTTGCCATTTGTCATGAATGGCAAGCGCAAAACAGTGAGGTACAATTTTAATAATGATTTGATGGAATGTTGGATTGCGCAATCAATATTCATCAAATACTCATAAAGAAATGGATTCAAAACTCTTTACGATAGAAGACTTTCTTAGTTATCAAGAAAAGTTGCAGAATAGTATTAACACTAATAATGGTGAGTTCTTCTTTAATGAGACAATGGTGCATACAGATATGGTGCTAAACGGCATCCTTCAAGTTGCGATGTTACGTAATGAAGAAGTCAAGATGTTCTGCGGTGAGTTTACAGGCTTTAGAAACGAGGCTAAGAATATAATAGAAGACTTTAAAAGGAAGGCCAAACCAGATGAGACAGATGTAGAAAAAATCGATAAATGGAATGGCTTTTTGCCTTATGAAACATTATTAGAAACGACAAAGTCATTCTTTGACAAAGGTGGCAAGTTGACTGTCATCTTAGAAAAAGATTTGTCGGAGTTATCAAAGGACACCCCAATATGGAATATAATTAAAGAACCACTTTATAGTGGACAATTATCCTTCTACAAACTTACAGTTCCAGTTAGTTTAAACCATTTTACTATTGCTGGCACATCTTTTAGAAGAGAGAATTCTGCTGATGCCAGAACAGCAATTTGCAGTTTCAACAGTAAGGAAACTACAGATATATTGGATGACTCGTTCCATTATCTGCAAAAGTTATCTGTGCCAGTTAATGTTGCATAAAGTATGGAAGGTGAGTTATTTTCGCATTCACAAACATTCTTAGGGGTTCTTCTGACATTAGTTGTATTGTGTCTATTCAATAATGAGAGTAATTTCTTGCTGGAGTTATTGACTACCTTTAATAACGACATGGAGAATTACCTAAAGAATTGTTTGGATAGTTTAAAAAAAGACATTTCTAAGAAATTCAAATTTCTCAATAATGGAGCTTATGACAAGGGATATTGGGAAACAAAACTTGATGATGCAAAACGGTCGGAATTACTAAAGATAGCAAGCAAGGCTCAAAACACCTCTTATAATTTTTTCAACAAAGGAAACGAACTGATAGAACAATACAAAGACACAAAGAAAAAGCGAGTGGAGAAAAAGGAAATTCTATTTATAGAGTTACATTTCTTTTTTGTAGGTTTGCTGCTAATGACTATAGATGCATGTTGTAAGGTAGGTATAGGATGGGCATTCTTCGTTTTACTCTTGGTTTTACAGTCTGTGACGTTTACTACTCTACTTTGGGTATATTACTTTAAAAACATCCCATTTGTAGAAGAATATCCTTCACAATTGATAAGTTCTAACAGTTGTTTGTTTTTTGGATTATTAAAAAATATAGGATTGTCTATAGTGGGGATAATTCTACTGTTATTTCCCTTTTGCTTTTTCAATTCTGTACTATTAGAATGCCTTATATTAGTAATTTTCTTGATTTTTGCGTTTTTTCATAGTAAAAGAGCTTTAAAAGATCTCAACCATTATAAGTACAATAGTCGCTTTGTCCTTAAACATACTATTTATATGCTATTCATAGCTTTTGTAGTAGCTATTTTAGTAAAAATAGTACTATCCGATAAAGTTTCAAGTTACTTGTCTAATTGTAATTGGGACGATATAGCTACGATTGTAGGTTATTGGAAAATTAATATCAAAAATTTATCATCTCTTAATATGCTAGGCGATTTCTTCGTTGTATATTTTGTATTGGTATGTTTTATCGCGCCATTACTTATAGGATATTGGCAAGATCGAAAGACAGCAAGAGATGTACTGGCACAATTACAAATGGAAAACGAAAAGTGTAAAAAAGAGGCAAAAGAGATGGCATCTGACTATAAAGAATTGATAGATAATTTCGTGCAGACTCATAAGTAATCGAGAAGATGAAAGCACCAGCAACAAAAGAAGAATTCATATTCAGGCATTCAGCTTATTTTCAAAGTTTAGGCTTTGATAAACTATTTGCTGCGTTTATCTACTATATGTTAGACCTTGGATATGAAGATAGCATTCACTACGAATGCGATGATGGCTTTGTCATTGATAGAGTCCGAGATGGTTTTATTATCAAGGAATACTACCAAGTCAAGCATACTAAGTATAAAGATGCAAAAATTACAGATGCAGACACTGACTTGGGGAACAGTTTATAAAAAATACAAAGGTTTTCTTGAAGGTGTAAGCTATAATGAACCACCGACATTGGAATTTGAAGATGAGCCAGATTTATAGGAGGCAAAAGTGGATAAGACTGCTCTCTATATACGAGCCATATCATATTGATTAGTTTAGAGGCTTTAAAATGACAATTTTGACAGAACAACAATATTGCGAATTGCGGAAAGCCTACACTAAGGGGCTTTGGCAAGTATGATAAAGGCTGATATACGTAATAGGGTTCCAGAGCCTTATGCAAGTATGTATTGCCAACAGTTTGATGATTTCGAAAACGATGTAAATTTCTTTGAATTCGCAGCAAAGTTAATGAGGAGATAAAACAATGAATATAGTTAAAACAAATATTGAAGGCGTTCTCATTATAGAGCCACGCCTCTTCCGCGATGCTCGTGGCTACTTCTTCGAGAGCTTCAGCGAGCGAGAGTTTGATGAGAAGGTTGCCCCAATCCTGGGACACAGTGTTCACTTCTGCCAAGACAACGAGTCTATGAGCAGCTATGGCGTGATGCGAGGTCTGCACTTCCAGTGCCCACCATATACTCAGAGCAAGTTGGTACGCTGCGTAAAAGGCAGAGTGCTTGATGTTGCAGTGGATATTCGCAAGGGCTCCCCTACTTATGGCAAGCATGTGGCTGTAGAACTGGCAGAAGACAATCATGTCCAGTTCTTCATTCCAAAGGGCTTTGCCCATGGTTTCGCAGTTCTCTCAGAGACAGCTGTCTTCCAGTACAAGTGTGATAACTTTTATCATCCTGAGGCTGATGGAGGCATCAGCATCCTCGATGATACCCTCGGTATTGATTGGAAAATCCCAACAGAGCATGCCAACCTTTCAGATAAAGATACGAAGCATGCAATGCTGAAAGATTTTGATTCACCATTCGATATCAATGTAGATTTATACAAGTAAAAAGAAACTCAATATACTTTACGACATGAATGATTTTAATAATATAAAAGTAGCAGTAGCCGGTACAGGCTACGTAGGTCTGAGTATAGCAACGCTATTATCTCAGCACCATCATGTAACAGCAGTAGATGTAATCCCAGAGAAGGTGGAGAAACTCAACAATAAGATTTCTCCAATCCAGGACGATTACATCGAAAAGTATTTGGCAGAAAAGCCATTGAACCTCGTGGCAACTCTTGACGGCAAATCAGCCTATAAGGATGCAGACTTCGTAGTGATTGCAGCACCAACCAACTACGACCCAGTGAAGAACTACTTCGATACAACCCATGTAGAAGAAGTCATCGACCTGGTTCTGGAGGTAAACCCAGATGCAGTGATGGTTATCAAGAGCACCATCCCTGTAGGTTACACCCGCAACCTTTACTTGAAGTATGCCAAGAAGGGTGTGAAGAAGTTCAACCTTCTCTTCTCTCCAGAGTTCCTTCGTGAGAGCAAGGCACTCTATGATAACCTTTATCCAAGTCGCATCATCGTAGGCTATCCAAAGATCATCGAGCGCCCAGAGTTTGCAGAGGAGAACGAGGCAATCAGAAAGGTGACCGATGTAGAAAAGATGAAAGAAGCAGCCAAGACCTTCGCATCTTTACTTCTTGAAGGAGCAATAGGTCATAATGGCGACACAAAGCAATTGGATTCTTCACTCTTCACTCTTCACTCTTCACTTGAAAAGAACATCCCTGTTATTTTCATGGGCATGAAGGAAGCAGAGGCTGTCAAGCTCTTCGCCAATACCTATCTGGCACTCCGAGTTAGCTATTTCAATGAGTTGGATACATATGCAGAGGTAAAGGGACTCGATACCAAGGCTATCATCGATGGCGTAGGTCTTGACCCACGCATCGGCACCCATTATAACAACCCAAGCTTCGGCTATGGTGGTTATTGCTTGCCAAAGGATACCAAGCAGCTCCTGGCAAACTATGCCGATGTTCCAGAGAACCTGATAGAGGCAATCGTAGAGAGCAACCGCACCCGTAAGGACTATATCGCTGATGCCGTACTCCAGAAGGCAGGCTATTACAGCTATGCCGATGCCAACAGCTATGATGCCAGCAAGGAGCACAACTGTGTGATTGGTGTCTATCGCCTGACCATGAAGTCAAACAGCGATAACTTCCGCCAGTCAGCCATCCAGGGCATTATGAAGCGTATCAAGGCAAAGGGTGCAGAGGTAATCATCTATGAGCCAACCTTGGAAGAGGGCAGCACCTTCTTCGGTAGCCGAGTAGAGAATAACCTCGAAGCCTTCAAGGCACAGAGCCATGCCATCATCGCCAACCGCTACGATGCTTGTCTGGATGATGTGAAGGATAAGGTTTATACTAGAGATATCTTTAGACGTGACTAATATAGGTGATATAGAAAATAATGTCTCAAACTTTAAATAATAACAAACGAATAGCAAAAAACACTTTGCTTCTTTACTTCCGCCAACTTTTATTAATGTTTATTGGTTTATTCACCAGCAGAGTTGTTCTTAACTCTTTAGGTGTAGAAAATTATGGAGTATATAATGTAGTTGGAGGTATTGTTGCAATGTTCACCTTATTGACTGGCTCTTTAAGTGCAGCAATAAGTCGATTTATTAATGTAGGTCTTGGAAAAGGGGATATAGGTAGACTAAATGTCATTTTCTCAACAGCTGTAAATGTTCAGATAGGTATGGCGATTCTTGTAGGTCTTCTTTGTGAAATAGGTGGTGTGTGGTTTCTTAATACCCATCTAAACATACCTATCGCTAGAATGGAGGCTGCAAATTGGGTTTTACAATTATCAATAATAACTTTTTGTATAAATCTGATAAGTGTTCCGTATAACGCAGCAATTATAGCTCATGAAAAGATGAATGTTTTTGCTTATATTAGTATCCTAGAAGGAGTATTTAAACTAATAGTAGCATATACGTTATATGTATCCCCATATGATAAATTGAAAACATATGCTGTATTATTGACCGTAATAGCAATAATTTTGCGATTTATATATGGATTTTATTGTGGAAAAACATTTAAGGAGTGTCATTATCATTACGTTTTTGATAAACAAATATTAAAAGATATCTCAGGATTTGCCGGATGGAATTTTTTTGGTTCAGGAGCTTATCTTTTTAATACACAAGGAGTAAACATTGTAACAAACTTGTTCTTTGGTGTCGCAGCTAATGCAGCACGAGGCGTAGCGACACAAGCAGAAGGCATCGTAAAGACATTTGTTACGAATTTTACAACAGCTATTAATCCTCAAATAATGAAGTCGTATGCAGAAGGTAACTTGCATTATACATTTAGCCTTGTATGTCGTGGCGCCAAATTCTCGTATTGCTTGATGTTGATATTTGCTGTGCCGTTTATGTTTGAAACTGAAACGATTATGACTTTGTGGTTAAAAACATATCCACCCGAAGCTCCACTTTTCTTACGTCTATCTATGATTGGAACTATGTTCGATTTGTTAGGAAACTCAACAGCTAACGCAGCATGGGCAACAGGAAAGATTAAACGATATTACCTTTATGTTGCAACTATAGGCTGTTTAGTTTTCCCTATTTCATGGATATGTTTTGAAATTGGTTGTCCCGCATATACATCTTATATTGTATTTGCTGTAATATACCTTCTTCTTGTTTTCGTTAAGCTTTGGATACTAAATGGCTTAATCGGATTTCCTCAGATGATGTTTATAAAGGAGGTTGTTTTCAGAATAGGAATTGTGACATTATCTTCTTTTATCTTACCAGTAATTGTATATAATATAATGAATGATAGTATGTTTTGGCATCTGCTATTAACTGTGATATGTGGAATATCGGCTTGCTATAGTATATATCTTTTTGGACTTTCCACAAAGGAAAGGAAAACTATTAATACAATGCTATTAAATAAATATTTTAAAATTAAAACAATGTTGTTATGTCATTAAGAACTTATGTCAAACGTGGATTAAAATATATTCTCCATGGGCAACCTGTCAAAAAAGTTTATCCGCAAGTGGTTACACTTGCTCCTTCTGAGTTGCTCAAAAATCGTACAGCTCTCATTACGGGTGGTACAAGTGGTATTGGTTATGAAATAGCAAAAGCATACATAAATGCAGGAGCTTTTTGTATAATAACTGGACGAAGTGAAGAAAAAATAAAGAAAGCTTGCGATAAGATTGAATCAGAAGTAGTAAACAAAGGCTATATATATGGTTATCAAATGGATAATACAGATGTATCGGCAATGCCATTAAAAATTAAAGAAATTATGGCTATAGTTCCTTCGCATCAAATAGATATCCTTGTCAATAATGCTGGTGTAGTAGGAGGTGAGATTAAAAACTGCACGGAAGAAAAATATGACCAAATAGTGGATACCAATTTGAAAGGCGTATTCTTTTTGTCTCAGACCATAGGACGTTATATGTGTGAAAATAGCATTCAAGGTAATATTTTAAATATTGGCTCAAGTTCCTGTCTTAGACCAGCAACGTCTGCCTATACTTTAACAAAGAACGCAATATTAGGTTTTACCAAAGGACTAGCAAAAATACTTTCTCCATATGGTATCACTGTTAATGGAATTGCACCTGGTCCTACAGCAACACCAATGCTAATGCCTAATGGAATTAAGGAAGATATAGCTTTTCCTAATCAATTGGGGCGTTATGAATTACCTGAGGAGATTGCAAATATGGCAGTATTTCTTGTTAGCAATATGGGAAGAAGTATTATAGGCGATATGGTATTTATGACAGGAGGGTCTGGCGTTGTTACTTTTGATGACGTTAAATATTCATTTTAAAACTAAACATAATGGAACAATTTTATACAAGTGAACGCAATGTTCAAATAGTAATAGGTCTGCTCAAAGCTCATGGTATAAAGCGTATAGTTGCGTCTCCAGGATCCACCAATGTGACGTTTGTCGGTAGTGTCCAACAAGATCCTTTTTTTGAAATATACTCTTGTGTTGATGAAAGATCTGCTTCATACATGGCTGTAGGAATAGCTCTTGAAACAGGAGAACCATGTGTATTAAGTTGTACAGGAGCCACAGCTTCACGCAATTATTTCTCTGCACTCACAGAAGCATTTTATCGAAAAATACCTATATTGGCTATTACTAGTACACAAGAGCCTTCAAAAATTGGAAATTTAACGCCACAGGTTATAGACCGTTCTGTACAGCCAAATGATATTGTGAAGATTAGTGTGCAAGCTCAGACCGTAAAGGATAAAGAAGACGAGTGGGATGTCATGCGCAAAGTCAATCAAGCAATACTTGAACTTGACCATCATGGAAAAGGACCAGTACACATAGATTTAGTGACTCGATATAGTAATGATTTCTCTATCAAAGAATTGCCAAATGTTCATAAGATTATGAGATATACCATGGAATCGAAAGAGTTTCCTGAAATTAAAGATTTTGCTAAAATTGCTATATATGTAGGCTCTCATCGTCCATGGAATAAACGTCTTACAAAACTTGTTGATAGATTTTGTGAAGTATATAATGCTGTAGTGTTTTCAGATACTGTTGCAAATTATACAGGAAAGTACCGTATGAATTATACGCTTGTCAATAGTCAACGTGAAATGGAAAAAGAATGTAACAATCCGGATTTGGCTATTCATATAGGTGACATGAGTGATGAAATCGGTAAAGGCGGTGTACCCAAGCATACATGGCGTGTTAGTGAAGACGGATTATTAAGCGATCGTTTTCACACATTGGATAATGTGTTTGAAATGTCAGAGGAAAATTTCTTTGACCATTATACTATAGGTAAAGAAGCTGTTCCAATGACATATTATGAAGCATGCCAAAAAGAGATACAACGAGTATATTCCAAATTGCCAGAAATACCTTTCTCACATATTTGGGTTGCTTCAAAGATGAGCAAGGATATTCCACAAAAATCTGTTTTTCATTTGGGTATATTGAGTCCGTTGAGATCATGGAGCTATTTTGATTTTGACAATACTATAGAATTGAGTTGTAATCAGGGTGGATTCGGTATTGACGGAAATATGTCTACACTTGTCGGTGCATCGCAAATCAATAAAAGTAAACTTTATTTTGTGGTTGTAGGAGATTTGTCCTTCTTCTACGATTTAAATGTTTTAGGCAATCGACACATTGGCGAGAACATTAGAATTCTTTTAATAAATAATTCATTAGGTGCAGAATTCCATTTGTTTAAACAAAAAAATTTAACATATGTTAAAGGGGTAGATAGATTTATATCTGCAGGAGGACATAATGGATGTCAATCCCCAGTATTAGTAAAACATATTGCGGAAGATTTTGGATTTGAATACTTAACAGCATCATCAAAGACAGAATTTGAACATTTATACAAAAGATTTGTCACTCCAACTATTACTGAACGACCAATGATATTTGAGGTCTTCACTAAGGTCGAAGATGAAAATCAGGCACTATATAATCTTTGGCATATAGTTAAGGATACAAATTGGAAACAAGAAATGAAAGAGACCATAAAGGGGGTTATTGGAGATTCTACAGTAAAGACTATAAAGAAATTTATTAAATAAAATCAATAGTAATATGAATATACTCATTGTAAATCAGCCTTCAAATAATCGTGGAGATGAGTCTGCACACAAAGGGCTTGTCAGAAGATTGAGTAAACAATATCCTAAAGGAGAAATAAATGTTTTATTTGTGTCAGCAAACCAAGATAGTGTTAATCAATTTAATCCACATTTAGATAATGTACATTATTTAAATATACAAGAAAAATATAAATTTCATAGATTTTCTATTCCTGTAGTAAAATCAGGAAGACATTACATGTGGAAGATACATCCTGTTATGCGCAAAATCATGAAATTGTATAAACGAGCAGATTTGGTTGTTTGCGCACCTGGAGGAATCTGCATGGGTGGTTTTCAAAACTGGAAACACTTATTTTTTCTTGATATAGCCAAATACTTAGGAAAAAAGATTGCTTATTATGGCAGATCATTTGGTCCATTCCCTACAGAAAGCAAAGATAACAAATTGTTTAGAAAGATAAGTTTACTTATGCTTGATTACTTTTCATTTTGTTCCATTAGGGATAGTAAGACTGAGGCTTTAGCAAAGCAATTGAAAGTGAAATATATCCCAACTGTTGACAGTGCGTTTTTAGACTCTCCCCAAGTTGATATTCCTTGTGAAATTTTAGATGTTTTGGAAAATAAACCATATGTAGTTTTTGTTCCGAATCTTCTTATTTGGCATTATGCATATAAAAATAGAATCAAAAAAGAGACTGTTCTGTACTATTTTTCAAGAATTTTGGATGAGATTAATTCTGTTTATCCCGAAGAAAATGTTGTCATGCTTCCACAAACTTTTAATTATGGTAATTATCTTGGAGATGATATTAATTTTTTTCGAGATTTGTCGACTTATGTAAAGAAAGATAATCTTAAGATAATTCCAGATACATACAGTTCGGATATTCAGCAGGCTATTATTAGTAAAAGTAATTGTATGATTGGTGCTCGATACCATTCTATAGTTTTTGCTTTGAACCAATCAGTTCCATTTGTTGCCCTTAGTTATGAACATAAGATAAGTGGACTATTGGAATCATTGGGGAAAAAGGATTGCATGATAGACATCACTCATGCATTAGATGACCAAAGGGCTATAGATGCTTCTATATTAGATTTTAAAATGATATTAATGAAAGTAAAACCTGATTTTAGAGCATGTGAAAAAGCAAAATCTATTGCAAATAATTGCTTTTTAGAACTTACGAAATTTATAAAAAATACTTATGGCCAATAAGATATCAACAAAAATGCAAATATTGTTGGGGCTATTACTGTTATTCTTTTTTTCTAGTGGTTTTCACTATTGCAATTGGAATTATACAGTAACTATATTCATTTCATATGTTTTGTACCCTTTGTTTGCATTTATATGTGTGATCAATAAATCCAAAATAAAAAGAACATGCTTTCATGGCATTATTCTTCTTATGATGACATTACCATTATTGTCATTAGTGTCTAAATATGTTATAAATGGAGAATCCCTGTATGGTGAAAGGTCATTCTTATTAGGTTTGCTGACATTTTGTTGTTATTTTATTTTTCAGCTGTACAATGTAAAAGAAATACATCTTATTAAACTTTTTACTTACACAAGTATTATAGTCTTTATTATTCAAGTGACACAGCAGATGTTTCCAGAACGAGCATTGTTTGGAATTTGGGATAAGGATAGCGAGTTGAGTATAGCCTTCAATGACATTGCTGAATTACGAAACGGATTATACCGATTTAGAATACCAACAATATGCGCTACTATATTTGCATTGTTTTATCATTGGCAGGAGTTACTTAAGAGATTTAAATGGAACCGATTTTGTATCGTGGCAATGTTGTTAGTGTCTATATATTTATTTCTAACTCGGCAGATGATGGTTGCTGTATTGCTAACAATCCTATCAACTTTTGTTTTTAGTAATAAAATCAAGATTAAAGCGTGGATGCTTTACGGTGGTGGTATTCTGATATTTCTTATAATGCAATTCTCTGATTCACTGTTTGGCGAGTTTATAAAACAGACAAATAATGACGTAAATGAAGATAACATTCGTATGATTGCCTCAGGCTATTTTTGGAACGAGATAATATCAGATCCAATATATACATTATTGGGGCACGGACATTTGGACATACTAGATACTATAAAAGAGATGTATTCTTTTTACACAAGTGATGTCGGACTAATTGGAGAATGGTATTTGTTTGGTATATTTTGGTTAGTCTTGTATATTTATATTTTATACTTATTGCTAAAAAAATATTCAAGCGTATTGCCTTTATATATTAAACTTTTTGTTTTTTGCACATCATTGGTTTCTATTATGATTTTTCCATATAGGAATCCATTTGAGTATTTTATATGGTCTGCGTTATTATACATATCATCACTTTATATTGATAATAAGATAAAAACATAAAAAATGAAACAAGTTTTATTTTCAATAATAATTCCAGCTTTCAAATCTCGTTATTTAGCAGAAGCAATTGAGAGTTGTCTTAATCAGACTTATAGTAATTTTGAGATTGTCATTGTTGATGACGCATCTCCAGAGGGACTAGAAGTGATAGTTTCGCCATACTTAAAAGATCCTCGTGTTCGGTTTTATCGAAATAATAAGAATTGCGGTGCGGTTAACGTAGTTGATAACTGGAATATATGCTTGAATTATAGTAAAGGTGATTATGTAATCTGTATGGGAGATGATGATTGCCTTAAGCCATGCTGTCTTGAAGAGTATTACAAACTTATTGAGAAATATCCGCATTTGGATGTTTATCATGCATGGACAGAAATAATAGATGAAAATAGCAAAGTACACGATATTCAAGCTATGCGACCGGAATTTGAATCCGTATGGTCTCTGTGGTGGCACAGATGGAATCCCAGATTTCGTCAATATATAGGAGACTTTTGTTATTCAGCAAATTCATTGAGAAACAATGGAGGATTTTTTAAATTACCTTTAGCTTGGGCTAGTGATGATATTACAGCAGTAAGAGCGGCAATCAAAGGTGGAATTGCAAATACTCAAAAAATATGTTTTGCATACCGAAAGAACTCTCAAACAATATCTAATTCTGCTAGTAATATATATAAATTAGAAGCAATACGAAAAGAAAAACTATGGTATGATAAGCAGATTAATATAATACCAATTAAAAGTTATGAGGATAAATTGTTCAAAAACTTAATTTTAGACTCATACCAAAAACATTGGGACATAAAGTTTGCTTATTATCTCACCAAAGATTTGAATAATAATATTTTCAGATTTTGGAAATGGTATTGTGAAAGAAAACACTTTGGTTTCTCTATACATATTCTTTTGAGGGCTTTAAAAAATGTACTTTTTAAAAAACTATGAATATATATTTTCCCATCTTGACCTTGGATATAACGACATTACGTAATCCGTATCTACGGACTTTAATACAAGGTATTAAATCAATTACAAAAGATGTTGAGATATCTCTTGGCATTGATTTGTTTTGGCAGTCAAAATGTAATAATTATGATATTATTCACATTATGTGGCCAGAGGATCTACTTCTTAACAATCACACATCAATTGATGTTGAGAATAGATTAAAAGAACTAAAATCCTTTGGTGTAAAAATTATAACTACATGTCATAACTTTCATGCTCATGTACCAAAATCAGAAGAAAACAATCTCGTCTATAAGATTGTATATAATCTAAGTGATGCAACAATACATCTTGGGCAAATCAGTTATGATATTTTCAAGCAGACATATTTGAATGTAGAACAAGTAATTATTCCACATCATGTATATGACACTTTGTATCCTAATTTGTTTAGCAAACAGGAAAGTTGTAGAAAAATTGGTTTACCATTGAAAAATAGATACATTCTTTGTATGGGGGCTTTTAGAAATGATATGGAAAAACAATTTGTGTGTAATATCGCGAGACACCTAAAAGGTACAAATTATTATTTGTTGGCACCTACATTCGTTGAAAGAAAGAAAAGAAGATACTTAATTAAATATGTCCAATTTTTGTGTTTCATACTAAAAATGAAAATTAAGTATCCAAGAATGATAATAAAGGGACAACCTGTTAGCGATGAAGAATTACCCTATTATTATGGCGCTTCAGATTTGTCATTAATCCATCGTCTTGAAATTCTTAATTCTGGTAATTTGCCTTTAGCTTTTTATATGGGTAAAACAGTTATAGGGCCAGACACTGGCAATGTTGCATCAATTCTAAAAAACACTGGTAATTATACGTTTGACACACAAAATCCGAATTCTGTTGTTAAAGTATTAGATGCCGCATTATCTACAGATTTAAAAGAAAAAGGTTTAAGGAATAGGGCATTAGCCATAAAAGAATGGAAAACTGCAACTATTGCTCAAAGTGTCGTGAATTTGTATAAACAAATATTAAATTATTAATTAAATGAAAGTAGTACTTTTAGCAGGTGGCTTTGGCTCGCGTATAAGCGAAGAAAGCCAATTTAAACCAAAGCCAATGATTGAGATTGGCGGCATGCCTATTCTGTGGCATATCATGAAAGAGTATGCTTACTATGGCTATACTGAGTTTATAATTTGTGCTGGTTATAAGCAGGAATATATTAAGGAGTGGTTTGCCAACTATTTCCTTCACAATTCCGATGTAACCTTTGATTACCGCAATGGTAAGAATGAAATGACTGTACATCAGACAAATATGGAACCATGGAAAGTCACAGTTGTAGATACTGGATACAATACCATGACAGGAGGACGCATTAAGCGTATTCAGAAATATGTCGGTAATGAACCTTTCATGATGACATACGGAGATGGTGTTTGTGATGTTGAGATAGATAAGTTGGTAGAGTTCCATAAAAGCCATGGAAAATTAGCGACTCTTACAGCTGTGAAAATGGCACAGGACAAGGGAGTGATAGATATTGAGAATGGTGCAGTGAAAGCGTTTAGAGAGAAAAACGCTTCGGATGGTGCTCCTATCAACGCAGGATATATGGTGCTTCAGCCTGAGGTGTTTGAACTACTTGATGGCGACTCTTGTGTGTTTGAGAAGGTAGCTCTAACCAAATTGGCAGAAAATGGTCAATTAATGTCTTATGTGCATGAAGGCTTTTGGCAGTGTATGGACAATATTCGTGAGAAAAATATGCTTGAAAAGCTTCTTGCAGAAGGAAAAGCCCCTTGGAAAAGATGGGAACGTTCCATTCCTAATCCTAAACATTGTTAGTAAATAATCATTTTTTAATTTTATAAATAATTATGTCAAGAAAAGAAGAATTGAAAGCTCAGATTCTTGAGCTTACACGTGAGTATTATAACGAAGTTCACGCTCCAAAAAAGGAGTTCATACCAGGTAAGACCCATGTTAACTATGGTGGTCGCTACTTTGATGACAAAGAGGTTGTCAATCTTGTTGACTCTTCTTTGGATTTCTGGCTTACAGCTGGTCCTTGGGCACATAAGTTTGAAACACGTCTTGCCAAATGGTTAGGTGTAAAATACTGTGCTGTCACTAACTCTGGCTCGTCAGCAAACCTCCTTGCTTTCTATACACTCACTTCACCTAAATTAGGCGAACGTGCAATTAAGCGTGGTGACGAAGTAATTACTGTTGCTGCAGGTTTCCCTACAACTGTTAATCCTATCATTCAGTTTGGTGCAGTTCCAGTATTTGTTGACGTTTGTCTTCCTGGATTCGATATTGATGTTGAGCAATTGGAGGCAGCTTATTCTCCAAAATGTAAAGCTGTCATGATGGCTCATTCTCTGGGTAATCCTTTTAACCTAAAGGCGGTGCTTGCTTTCTGTGAGAAGCATAACCTTTGGCTTATTGAGGACAACTGCGATGCTCTTGGTTCAGAATATACCATAGATGGAGTAACGAAGAAAACAGGTACTTGGGGACATATTGGAACATCCTCTTTCTACCCACCTCATCACATGACAATGGGAGAAGGTGGTGCTGTCTATACCAATGACCCTTTGCTTGATAAGATAACACGTAGTTTCCGTGATTGGGGACGTGATTGCTGGTGTGTGGGTGGTGTTGATAACACCTGCAAGCTCCGCTTTACTGGTAAATTTGGTGAACTTCCTGAGGGATATGACCACAAATATGTTTACAGCCACTTCGGTTTCAATCTCAAAATTACCGACATGCAGGCAGCCATTGGTTGTGCCCAGTTAGAGAAACTTGACAACATCGTAGCTGCTCGTCGTGCTAATTATCAGACTCTTTACAACGGTTTGAAAGATGTACCTGGTATTATACTACCTATAGCAGAAGAGAACTCTAATCCTTCTTGGTTCGGATTCCTCATTGCTGTTAAAGAGGATGCTGGTTTCACTCGTAATGAATTAACAGGATATTTGGAAGAAAATAAAATCCAAACTCGTAACCTCTTTGCTGGTAATCTAATCAAGCATCCTGCATTTGATGAAATGCGCAAGACAGGAGAAGGTTATCGTCAGGTAGGTGAACTTAAAAATACAGATTTTGTGATGAACAACACATTCTGGATAGGTGTTTATCCTGGTATGACAGCAGAAATGAATGCATGGATGATAGAGTGCATTTCTAAGTTCTGTAACGAACATGCAAAAAAATGAATGATGTTCTAAAAAAGATAAGGGAAAGAATGTCCTCTCTTGGTATATCCCCTGAAAAAGGGTTGGGAGAGGAACTCTTTCTCTTTGTATCTTCTTTAGTCCCGATTGTAAATGTAGATTTATTGGTTTATAACTCAAAGGGAAATTTTCTTCTTACAAGACGTAAGGATACACATTGTGGTATAGGTTGGCATGTTCCAGGTGGCTGTATTCGTTTCAAGGAAACGATAGATACTCGCATCCGTATGGTAGCCAAAACAGAATTAGGACTAACCCAATTTACATACGACAAAGAACCTGTAAGGGTTTTTGAAATTTTTAATAAGGAGTATCGCAAAATTAACAATCAGGACGAAAGGGCTCATTTTATTACATTAGTATTTAAATGTTATGCTCCTGATGACTTTGAACCCTGCAATGAAGAAAAAACAGAATCCGATGCAGGTTATGCGAAATGGTTTGATGCATTGCCAAACGATTTCCTCAAAATACAGGAGTGTTATAAAGATTTATTGTTATGATTGACGTATTTGATGGATTTTTCAAGGGCAAGAAAGTCCTTGTAACAGGTCATACAGGTTTTAAAGGCTCCTGGTTGTGTATCTGGCTTCATGAGTTAGGTGCAGAGGTCGTAGGCGTAGGTCTAGACCCATATTCAGAACGTGACAACTTTGTACTTTCAGGCATCGGTTCTAAGATAAAGGCTGACATCCGTGCTGATATTTGTGACGGAGAGAAAATGAAGCAAATCTTTGCAGAGTATCAGCCAGAGATTGTATTTCATTTGGCTGCACAGCCTTTGGTTCGTCTCTCTTACGAGATTCCTGTAGAGACATACGAGGTGAACGTCATGGGAACCATTCATGTAATGGAAGCTATCCGTGCTACCAAAAGTGTGAAGGTGGGTGTGATGATTACTACCGACAAGTGCTATGATAATAATGAGCAGTTGGAAGGATATGTAGAGACCGACCCATTTGGAGGTTATGATCCATACAGTTCTTCTAAGGGTGCTTGTGAGGTAGCTATACAGTCATGGAGACGTTCTTTCTTTAATCCTGCTGACTATGGAAAGAAGCATACCGTGAGTCTTGCGTCTGTAAGAGCTGGTAACGTAATCGGTGGTGGAGACTGGGCAAAAGACCGCATTATACCTGATTGTATTCGGGCTTTGGAAACAACCAAGGTGATTGATATCCGTTCTCCAAAGGCTGTTCGTCCATGGGAGCATGTTTTGGAACCATTGTCTGGATATATGCTCTTGGCTCAGAAAATGTGGAATGATCCTACGGCTTACTGTGAAGGATGGAACTTTGGTCCGGAAGCTGACAGCGTTTTGACCGTTTGGGAAGTAGCTTCTGCCATCGTTGAGAATTTTGGCTTTGGTGAATTGAAGGATGTTTCTGATCCAAATGCTCTCCATGAGGCAAACCTTTTGATGCTCAATATCAATAAGGCAAAGACCCGCTTAGGATGGAAGCCAAGACTGAATGCCAAGCAGTGTGCCATGCTCACTTCTGACTGGTATAAGCGATACAAGACTGAAAATGTATATGACCTCTGTGTGGAGGAAATTCAGAAATTCTTAAAAGACGGATAAACATGAAATTTGTTATTACAGGTGCAACCAGTTTTATCGGTCTTGAACTGATTGATTATCTACTTGCACATAATCATTCTGTTGTTGCCGTATGTCGCCAAGACTCTAAGGGACTTTCTTTTATTCCTCATGAAGTGGAGATTGTTGTCTCAAAAATGTGCGATTACGGAAGATTGTGCGATGCAATACCAAAAGCAGATGTTTTTGTCAATCTTGCTTGGGGTGGTACAGGGCATGATGGTAGAAATGTGGTGGATATTCAGAATGAGAATATCACATATACAATTGCAGCTATGCATGCAGCAGACAAAATGGGATGTAAAGTTTTTGTCGAGGCAGGCTCTCAAGCAGAGTATGGTGCAACTACCGAACCACAGACAGAAGATTCCAACTGCAATCCTTTCTCTGAATACGGTAAAGCAAAACTGAAAGTTAAACAAGAACTCTTCAATCTTTCAGAACAACTAGATATTAAATACATTCATCTTCGTATCTTCAGCCTTTTTGGAGAAAAAGATCATCCATGGACACTTATTATGTCTGCAGTAGATAAGATGCTTAAAAATGAGCAACTTGATTTAAGCCCTTGTACTCAGAATTGGAATTTCTTGTATGTTAAGGATGCAGTCCGCATGATTACTATTCTTTGTGAAAATGCAGTTGACAATATATCATTTAAGCATGAAGTATATAATATAGCCTCTGATGATACACGTCAACTTAAGGAGTTTGTTGAAAGAATTAAATTTTTGACTGGTTCTTCAAGTATTCTTAACTACGGAGCAAACATCCCACAAAATTATGTATCACTCCAACCAAATATAAGAAAAACCATAGATGCAATTGGTTTTACTGAATTTCATAATTTTGACGATGTGATTTGTAAAATTGTTAAATTAAATAGACGTAAAAATGATTAAGGTTTCTAACTTTATATTCCAGCATCTCGTAGAGAAGCATGGAATAGAGCATTGTTTCCTTGTAACAGGTGGCGGTGCAATGCATCTTAATGATGCAATTGGTCATACCAAGGGATTGACCTACATTTGTAATCATCATGAGCAAGCATCAGCAATTGCTGCAGAAGGATACTATCGTACATGTGGTAAACTTTGTGTTACGAATGTGACTACAGGACCTGGTGGTACAAATGCTATTACTGGCGTATTGGGGCAGTATCTTGATTCCATACCAGGTCTCTATATTTCTGGTCAGATTAAAACATCCACCTATAAGCATACTTATCCATATCTTCCTCTTCGTCAGTTAGGAGATCAAGAGGCTGATATTGTGAGTGTTGTTACTCCAATCACTAAGTATGCTAAAACAGTGTATAATCCACTTGATATTAAATATGAACTTGATAAAGCTATAGCGATTGCACTTGATGGCAGACCTGGTCCTGTATGGCTTGACATTCCTCTTGATGTTCAAGGAGCTATGGTTGATGAGACACAAATGAAAGAATTTGAACCTTCAGAGCTGATAGATCCTGTAAAGCATGAACTTGTTGATAAGCAGATTCAGCAGCTTATCGAAAAGATTAAAGAAGCAAAGGCTCCTGTCATTTATGTAGGTAACGGCGTTCGTCTTGCAAAGCGTGAACGCCAGTTCATTGCTCTTGCAGAGAAATTAAATATTCCAGTTGTTACTGCTATCAGTGGTTCGGATATTATTTGGCACAATCATCCTCTTTGTTTTGGCAAGCCTGGAATCTGTGGTGATCGAATCGGTAATATTATGGTGCAGAACTCAGATTTGCTTATAATTCTCGGTACACGTCTCTCTATCCGTCAAGTGTCTTACGCTTATAATTTGTTTGCACCAAAGGCATACAAAGTTATGGTGGATATAGATCTTGCTGAGATGGAGAAGCCTACTCTGAATATAGACATGCCTATTCATGCCAATCTCTCAGAATTTATAGATAAGATGACTACTGCTGTTGACGATTTTAAAGCCCCTGCAGCATTCGATGCGTATAAAGATTGGGGACGTACATTAGAGGCAAAACTTCCGACCCTCTTTGATGACAATCCTGATTGCGATGGATATACCAATTCTTATAAATTTGCAGATGAACTGTTTAAACAACTTCAAGCTGGTGATGTCGTTGTTACAGGTAATGGAACAGCCTACACCTGCACATATCAGGCAATGCAAGTGAATGAAGGTGTTCGTGTTTTTGCAAACCAAGGATGTGCAGCAATGGGATATGACCTTCCTGCCGCTATTGGGGCCGTGGTATCGAATGAAGCAAGGGAAAATGGTATCAAGGGAGGTAAAACAGTACTTGTAACAGGTGATGGTTCTCTCCAGATGAACATTCAGGAACTTCAGACACTTATAACCTATAAATTGCCTCTTAAAATATTTGTTCTAGAGAATGAGGGCTATCTTGCTATTAAAACCACCCAAAAGAGTTTCTTCAAGGGAGAGTTCACTGGTTCTAACCCTGCATCAGGTGTTATATGTCCTAATCTCTGCAAAATTGCAGCTGCTTATGGTATTCCGTACACCTCTGTAAATGAAAATGGACAAGCACTCGAAGATGCTATTGCACAAACTCTTGCGGCAGAAGGGCCTATGATTTGTGAGGTTCATATGCATCCAGAGCAAACGCTCTTCCCTAAGAGTGCAAGCTTTATGGATCCAAAGACTGGAAAAATGTCTTCTGCACCTCTTCAGAAGCTAGCACCTTTTGTAAGCGAAGAACTTCAAAATGATTGCGAATACAAAGGATAAATAAAAAGGAACGTATGACAGTTCTTTATATATTAGATTATGGAACGGTTGGTGGAGCAACACGTTCCTTTGTAGAGATGGTCACCCAATTGAAAAAATTGGGTGTCCGTCCAATTGTTGTAACAAGCAAAAGAAATGAATTAAATATACAATTAGAGAATTTAGGGATAAAGACGGTTGCGGCTGGGCATTATACAATTCTAGAACCTTTGTTGAAAAACAAAATGAAATGGCCTCTTGTATTATTACGGAATATTCTGCGATATCATCTAAGAGAATATAGAGCCTTGGCGAAGCTTAATATTGAAATTGATTTTACTAAAATCGATTTGATCCATACGAATTCGGCTCGTAATTCTTTAGGATGCAGATTGAATAAAAAGTATCATATTCCTCATATTATGCATATACGTGAATTTGCAGATGCTGATTTCAATTGTGTGCCGCTATCTCCTTACATTAAATTGTACAATAAATATACGACTGAATTTATAAGTATTTCAGAAAATGTTCGACAGCATTGGATAAAAAAAGGCATAAGGGGAGAAAAAATAAAGACTATATATAATGGTATTTGTAACGAAGATATTTTGATTTCCTGTAATGAAGATAAATTCAATGATGTTATTCGTATAGTTATTGTAGGTGGTGTTTGTGAAGCAAAAGGACAACATCTTGCAGTTGAAGCTATAGGTAAAGTTCCTTTAGAAATACAAAAGCATATTTCTCTTGATATTATCGGTTGGACTGATGCTGAGTATATAAAAAAAATAAATATATTATCAGAAAAGTACAAGATAAAAGATAAAATCAATATTTTGGGGAGTCGTAATGATGTTCATGAAATATTGAATAATTACCAGATTGGACTTATGTGCTCACGTGCAGAGGGGTTTGGAAGAACAACTGCTGAATATATGCATGCAAGATTAGGCGTAATTGCATCTAACACAGGAGCTAATCCTGAATTAATTCAAAATGGCATTACTGGCCTTCTTTATGATTCTGGAGATTCTTCTAAGCTAGCAGAATGTATAGCATTTTTTTATTATAATAGAAATGAATTAGTCAAGATGTCAATAAATGCCCAGAAAAAAGCATTGGCTAATTTTACTGACAAATTAAATGCTAATAATATTTTCAATTTATATAATTCTATACAAAAATGAATAGACCATTATTAACAATTGCCATTCCAACTTATAATGGATCCAAAACGATTAAAGACTTGCTATATTCGATTTCATGTCAAGTAGATAATCGTGTAGAAGTTATGGTTATCAACAACTGTTCTACTGATAATACCCTGGAAATTGTGGAGTCTTATTCAGATAAACTTCCAAATCTCAGTATAATCAATCAGAAGTTTAATGTTGGGCCAGATGCTAATTTTCTTGATTGTTTTAAAAAAGCAAAAGGTAAGTATGTGCATTTAATCTCTGATGATGATGTGTATATAGAAAACTCGTTAGGGAAGATACTAACAGTACTTTCAGGAAAAGATAACATTGCTTTGGCTTATCTGCAGACGGTCGGTTTTTATGGAAAATATACTGGGGAAAAGAGCTGTGATTCTAAGGAGTGGAATAGTCAAATAAAATCCTTAGTTACAAAAGATAAGAAACTGTTTATGAAAGAAGCTGCACATTACTGGGGCTTCGTATCGTCATTTATTTGTTTAACGGATAATTTCAAATCAATGCCTAATCCTGAACAATATTTCAGAACATATTGGTTACAAAGTTATATACATGCATATTGTGCTAAAGATAATAATGCAATATTAGCAGTTATAGCTGGACCTTGTATAGGTGCTGGACGTTATATCAATGTTAACAATTTCGACTCTGCATTAGTTGATGGTATTTACTATCGTAAAATGCTGAAGTTTGCATACGAAGTTTGCGGTTTTGACAAAAAACAGCTTCTAAACTTTTGGAAGAAAAGACTATTTATGTTAGCTAGACATAATTTTGTCAAAGAAAAAGCAATAGGTGTAAAAAAGATGTCATTTCAGAATCTTTTTAAAGTTACATGGATGTATCCAAAAGCATGGCTAACGCTATATCCATTTGCATTGGTTCCTGCCTTCATCTGTAAAGCTTATAATGAAAAATATAGATTGAAAAAACAGATTATAGAAGCTGGGGGCATCAATAGATTAGAATAGTATTATATACTATCTTATTGTATTAAACATGAGGAAATATAACCTTGTAATATATACAGAAAGTAAAAATAATAATACATATATATATCAAATTTTTCAAAATATGTTAGTATTAAAGAAACTTAGAAATTTATGGTGCAGATTGTCGTGGGCAATACCTTATTTGCCATGGTCAATCTATTTAAATTTTCATTATTTACCATTCTATCAAGCAATTAAATTACCTATTCTTGTTTCTAAACCTAATTTTGTTAAATTAGGAGGGAATATTAAAATTGAGGGTGTAATCTATACAGGAATGATAGAATTAGGACACCATTCTGTTAGTACATATCCCAAACATGGTATTATGATAGACAATTCGGGAACTATCATATTCAAAGGACGTTGTTTAATTAGATCAGGAGCGAAGATTTCAGTAGGCGAAAAAGGTACTTTGACAATTGGAAACAACTTTAAGGCATCTGCAGAAAATAAATTTATTTGCTATAAGGCTGTAACGTTGGGAGATAATGTAGAAATGGGATGGGAATCGATGTTAATGGATACTAGCTTTCATCAGACATTAGATTCAAATGGAAATCCACATGGTAAACCATATGCCCCCATTTCAATAGGTGATTATTGTTGGTTGGGATTCCGTACTATTTGTATGCCCAATACCCGAATTCCAAACAAATGTATATTAGCTTCAAATAGTCTTGCAAACAAAAAATATGATATAGAGGAGTATTCTTTGTTAGCTGGATCTCCAGCTAAGGTTAAAGCAACAGGCATATGGAGAAATCCAGATAATGATAAAGTAATATACATATAGGAAAAATGGATATTTTATATCCTTTGATAAAGGATAAATTCAACATTTTACTAATAGATTGGTTTCAGTTTTGTCGAAAGAACGATAAGCTCTTATTAAATTATTAAAGATATAAAAATAAAACGTATATGGCAAATGTTACGGCGATTATTCCGACTTATAATGAGGAGTCGAATATTAAAGATTGTTTGGAGTCTTTAAAAGGTTTTGTTGAAAAAGTGATACTTATGGATAATAATAGTACCGACAAGACAAAAGAAATAGCTGAAAATCTTGGTGCAATAGTTATTCAAAGTGATAAAACATACAAAGAACGTTTGAATTTAGGTATTGAACTTCCAGAGATTACAACTAAGTGGGTGCTTAATATTGATGCAGATGAACGCATGACACCGAAATCGGCAAAAGAACTGACAAAGTTGACAGATAAATACATGAATGATGATAAAGTGAATGGCATCGTATTACATTATTATTTCTTCTTTATGGGGAAATTGTTGAAATGGGGCTTTCATCCATATAAAATGCGTCTTTTTAAAAAGGGAACGGCATATATGGAAAATGTAGAACTTGATGAACATTTTGTGTTGAAACATGGAACATCTGTGCGCCAAAAAAACTATATTATCCATCACGATTTTAAAGGGATGGATGTGTGGATACGAAAACTTAATGGATTTTCACAACGAGCTGCGAAAGAGTTTCTGGAGATTAAAAACGGCAAGAAAAGCGTATGCTATGACGGTTTGGCGCCTGTTTCTCGCTTTCGTCGTTGGGTAAAGTTTGAGATGTTCTATAAGATTCCTGTAATGTGGCGAGCTCATTTATACTATATTTACTATTATTATTTTAATCTTGGTTTTTTAGACGGGACGCGTGGTAAGTTGTTCCAATGGATGTATATTTATTGGTACAAATTTTTAACTGATGCATACATAATGGAAAAACAGATTGAGAATAATAATTTAAAATAAGATGAAAATCTTTGTTACCATAGGTACTCAGATTCCATTCTATCGTTTGATTCGTTGGATGCAAGAATATATTAGCATCCATAATATGGAGGTATGTATACAGAATATAGACTCTTTACTATCGGAAGAACGTATAGAAGAATATATTAAATGGGCAGATGTGGTCGTTGCACATGCAGGTATAGGTACATTGCTTAAAGTTCGTTCCATAGGAAAACATTTAATTGTTGTTCCTCGTTTAGCAAAATTGAATGAACAAAGGAATAATCATCAATTGGATACATGTTCTTTCATTAGAGAATATAATCTGGCGGAAGTTGCTGAAACAAAAAATGAACTATTTTTTCTTCTTGATAAATTGAATGTAAATTTAACGTGCGATAATTTTCCCCAAAAAGAGAAAGGGAAATTAAGCCATTTAGCACTAGATTTGGATTATAAAAAAGTAATGGGAGTTTGTTCATTTGGAGGGCATGCAGCTGAATTAGACTATTGTATAGGCAAATCAAGAGCTTTGTTAGTAAAAGTTAGTACTGCAGGGAATTGCGATTATCTTATAGAAAACTTTTCCAGAGCTAATATATGGAAGATATTTAAGGTTCTGGTACAACTGTGGAGAATTATAGACATAGAATCTCCAGATATAGTGGTTTCAACTGGTGCAGCACCTGGAGTGGTAGCAATTGTTATTGCAAGACTGAGAGGAATAAAGACTATTTGGATTGATTCAATCGCTACACGTTCAAAAATTTCCCTAAGCGGTAGGTTGGTAAAATTATTCTGTAGAGAATTTTATGTCCAATGGCCCAATTTGGCAAACAGAAAAATGAAATATATTGGAAATGTTCTTGGTATATGAATTGATATCTTCTGTGTCCTGTTACACATTATAATCATTAGATAATTAGATATAGGAATATTCATGATATATTTTGTTTCATCTATACCCTCAAAAGCATAATGGTTTCGCAACAACGAATATTTTTTAATTTTTTACAGTTTTGTATCGGGGCTGAGGCAGAAATTCCTACCTCTGTGAAGGATGCGGACTGGAAAGTGCTATATGTCATAGCCAAGAAACAAGCTTTGATTGGCGTGTTGTTTCATGGCATCAAGCAGTTGCCTCAGGAACTGGCTCCTGACGCAGAACTGCTGATGCGATGGATGGGGATGGCTCAGAAGATACGACAGCAGAACATACGGTTGTTTCTGGATTCTGCCAAAGTGTGTAAAAAGTTTAAGGAGGTAGGATTTCGTAACTGCATCTTGAAAGGTCAAGGAAACGCTTTGCTTTATCCCGACCCTTATATACGAACTTCTGGGGATATAGACATTTACCTCGATGGTGGCAGAAATCGGGTGATGCAATATATAAATAAGGTGTGTCCGAATCAAGTGATGCGTTATCACCATGTGGACTTTCCTGTGATGAAGACAGCAATTGAGGTGCATTTCACACCTTCGTATATGTTCTTCCCTGTTCATAACCGCAGAATGCAAAAATGGTTAAAGGAGGTGCTGGATTTGCAATGCTCGAATGTCGTTACGTTACCAGATGGATATGGGGAAATTACAGTGCCAACGACGAGCTTTAATGTCATATATATCCTCTCCCATCTCTATCGCCATGTGTTCACTGAGGGTATTGGCTTACGTCAATTAATAGACTACTACTTTGTTTTACGGAACTCGGATTGCAATATAACAAATAAGGTTGTATTGCAACGTAAGCTGAAACACCTCGGATTGTGGAAGTTTGCAAAGGCAGTGATGTATGTGTTGCATGAAACATTAGAACTACCAGAGGAGAAAATGATTGCACCTATTGATGTGAAAGATGGTCGTTTTTTGTTGGCTGAAATTATGCAAGGAGGCAATTTTGGTCAATATGACACTCGACTTGGAAGCAAGGAGAATGAAGGCAAACTTCATCGCTATCTCAGAATGAGTTTGCGCAACTTACGCTTCGTGAAGCATTATC
>ERZ1026862.245-NODE-245-length-35454-cov-7.283285_pt1 | contig 35454 bp, 30 predicted proteins | sample MGYA00380161_ERZ1026862 | MGnify/ENA primary metagenome ERZ1026862 (study PRJEB33269, sample SAMEA4719797) | human gut metagenome | biome: human-associated habitat; feature: organic feature; material: feces | place: Cameroon | collected 2013-10 ... | reverse complement strand
ATAGACCGAAAAGACGAGCAAAGATTACCAAGTTATTTTTTAAGGATTACTTAAAAATCGTTAGAAACAGCAAGTCGTCCCTGCCAGGTATCCCTCTCCGCCAATCGGTCATCCAGCATATGCAGTATCTGGAAATTCCTGACAAGACCCCACTGAGTTTCATTGACAAATCTCGGCGGAACCTCTCCTGCTACTCTTTCTATATATAGATCCGGGCGCAGACGCTCCAATATATCTATCACGAAGTCCAGATATTCAGGCAGTTCCATACGAAGGAAATCCTGCGGCACTGCAGCATATTCCTTTTCTATGCGGGTCCCTTTAACTATCTGCAGTTGATGGAATTTGACGGAATGAAGCGGCAGAGAGGAAATAAATGAACACTGGTCAGTCAGCATTGACCTTGTCTCCCCCGGGAGGCCGAGGATGAAATGAGCTCCCGGCTCCAGCCCTCTTTCTGCCGTCAGACGGACAGCGCGCTCCGCAGTAGCGACATCATGTCCCCTCCCGACTCGCTCCAATGTCTTGTCATAGCACGATTCAATGCCATATTCCACCTTTACGAGAGGCGACCCGAAGCCATCGCGATGCCACCCGTCAATGACGCGCCCGTCGCGCAGATCGGCCAGAAAATCCAGTTTTTCTTCATCAATGCAATCAGGTCTGGTCCCTATGACGATCCCGACAATCTGGGGATGCGCCAATGCTTCCAGATACAGTTCCCTAAGTCTTGCAATCGGGGCGTAAGTATTTGAATATGACTGGAAATAGGCCAGATAATGCTTCGTGTTGCGGTACCGCACACGATGAAACTCGATACCCTCGTCTATTTGCATTGACAATGACTTTCCGACTGTGCTGTACGATGGATGGAAGGCGGCATTGTCGCAAAATGAGCAGCCTCCGTAGCCGACGGTTCCGTCCCGGTTCGGGCATGTAAATCCGGCGTCTATCACGAGTTTCTGGAGTCTTTCGCCGTACAGGCGTTTGTAATAGCCGACAAATGTATTATATCTTTTTCCGTCCGGGAAACCGGACAATGCGGAAGTGTTTTCGTTCATAAGACAATCCACTTGGAATTTCATGTTTCTGGCCCCGAAATAGTGGGGTCAGCGGGGTACAAATCTATCAAAAAGTATGTATCTTAGCAAGCATGAAAAAATAAGTTGGTAAAGATTTGTGAAGGATTTTCGAGAATAGATTTCTTTTCGAAGATGGAGTGTACTGGACGTACACGACTGATGAGAAAAGGAATATAGACCGAAAAGACGAGCAAAGATTACCAAGTTATTTTTTAAGGATTGCGTAGCAAAGATAATCATAAATCACCATGAAACAGCTTTTTCTAACGGTTCTGGCAGCATTGGCATTGACCGGAAGTGCGGCCGGACAACAGAAATACGGAATCGTGAAGTATTCCGCAAATTACATGAGAACGGCCCCGGATTACGAATCAGGACTTGAGACTCAAGCGCTTATGGGAACTCCGGCAGAAATTCTGGACAGCACAGGCTACTGGCTGAAAATCAAGACGCCTGCGCCTTACATCGCCTGGGCTACCGACATGGGAATCATCCGGACCGACAGCCTCGGGCTCCAGAATTACATTGCGGCTCCCAAATATATATGTACGACCCTGTGGTCAGAGGTGCTTTCGGCACCAAAGGAGGGAAGCGCGCGAATCTGCGATCTTGTCGCCGGCGACCTGATGAGGATTAAGGTCAATGCAAGCGGAAAGCCTGAGAAGACGAAGTATTTTCTCCACGTCATCCTGCCGGACGGAAAAGAGGGCTATGTAAGAAACTATGATGTGACCGAGTTCAGGTCATGGGCGGAAAGCAGAAAGGCGGTTCCTTCCAACCTTGTTGCCATGGCCAAAAGGTTCGTCGGGACACCATATCTCTGGGGAGGTTTCTCAGCTAAAGGTTTGGACTGCAGCGGTTTGACCAGAACGGCCTTTTTCATGAACGGCGTCCTTCTGCATAGGAATGCGTCTCAGCAGGTCAAGGAAGGCATAGAAGTTTCTCTTGATGGTTTCGTTCCAGGGAAAAGTGAAGGAGACCTGAAGCCTGGAGACCTTCTGTTCTTCGGCAGGAAGGCAACGGCCGAGTCCAAGGAGAAGGTCACACATGTGGCCATGTATATCGGCAACGGCTGCATTATACATTCATCGCATGAGGTCCGCATCAATTCCCTTGATTCGGCAGCCCCGAATTACTATAGCGGCGCGTCCAGACTCTTGAGAGCCAGACGAATGTGTGACTCGAACGGCAAGCCTTACACCTCGACCAAAATCATTGACAGTCCGTACTATTTTCCTCAGGACAAATAAAATTCAATAATTTTGACTAACTTTGCCGAGTTGAGACTGTTTCGTCGGAACAACCGGTTTTCCGTGCGTTTCGGAACGGTCGATTTGACAACACTTAATTTAAAGATATTATGAATTTAAGAGATTTCAAGAAAGACGTTGAGTACATCGTCGGTGATTTCGTAGATGATTGCTCTCTCTTCATCGCCCTCAACCCTCACAAGAGTTCCGAGAAACTCGCAGAAGTGATCAGCGAGGCTGTCGATCTTTATAATGAGTTGAAAGACAAGGCCAATGCCAAGGTTGAGCCTAAGCAGAGAAAGGCGTGGTTTGCAGCACTCCGCAAGGATATGTTCGAGAAGACTGATGCTCTCTACGAGAAGCTCAGCGCTATCGTTACTGCTAAAGACGCTGAATAACCGAGTGGCGGCACCCTGTGCTGACACATAGACACTTACCCATTTCCGATATTCGTTTCATGATGTCGAAAATGGGTAATTTCGTATCGGGATGCCGGTATTTTCGGATGATGAGTAGTTGGACAACAAAGCATTAATAACCATTCCCATGATTATTTTATTATAATCCATATACATTTCTAAAAATCCACCAAAGAATAACCAGTAGGAAAACAGTTATGATTACAACAGGATGACTCAATGTGCTATAAATCTTAGGTCTGTATTGTCTAATCATTGAAGAAAAAGCCAATAAAAACACATAAGGTATAGTCAAGACCAAAAAGGCATTATAATGAAACGCACCTCGTAAATCACCATTCAACAAACAGTGAACAACACGTTGCGACCCACAACCAGGACAACGATAACCAGTCAACTGCAGGAATATGCATTTTGGAAACGCCCCACTCGATCCTGGATCAAAGGTGGAATACAACCATATAAAAAGCCCTGTCAGCAGAACTATAGCCACGAACAGGACTGCTTTTTTACCACAGCACAACCCTGACAATTACAACTATCATATACAAAAGATACCAAACGAGACCACATATCAAAGCAATCATACTCCACTTTTTTGCATCCCTACTCGCTTGTACGGCCCCCTCATAGTCACCGCTTTGATACTTAGACGAAACTTGTGCCGACTTTACGATTCCCACAATGCCAAAAGGCAAACAGCAGAACAGAGTTGTAAGAATAGAATAAACCAAGTAATTATCTGGACAAGTCTTGCAAGCATTATTTGATGCTGAACTTGATGGAGATGTCGACGTAGATTGAGAATCGTTCAATCTGTATCCGCAATTAGGGCAAAAGGCAGTTCCATCAGCAATCTGCGTACCGCATTTAGGACAAAAACTCATACTCTTATTATTTTTATGAAGGACTAATGCTTACTAAAATAATGACAGGGATCAATAAAATCAATATTTCCCATGGACCTATAATTCCAAGTATCAATTTCATATAATCACTTCTATTTCAAGGTATTGCCATCACCGTCACGATAGGTGTTACCTGCAATCATGACTATGTCTATAATAGTCCAGACGCCACAGCCTCCAAGCGTCACCAACATCAGCACCCCAGTTATTACATTACCCGTGTAGAAACGATGAACCCCCAAAGACCCAACAAGAATGCTGAGCAGTAAAGCAATAAGCCACCTATCATCATGCTAACTTCAGATGATGACTTCTTTTGGTAATTGGCCAGTTTCAATGGAGCTCCGCAATGGGGGCAAAAATTAGTTTCTCCTTCAACAGGTTTTCCACAGTTAGGACAATAGTTCATTGGTAGTTATTTTTCTGACAATATAGAAATTTTCAAACGTATAAACAAGTCCTCAAAAAAGTATTTGTTGTTCCTGCATCCTAGATAGGGCTCGACGGATTCATGTTTTATAATTCATTGATAGTCAAATGGCTCTGAAAACCGAATCTGCCGACGCGATAAAAATGAGGGGGCTCGGCGGATGACATTGATATAACTTATTGATGGTCAATGTTTCTAAACTACGCAATCCGCCGATACCCTCCCGGCGTGATCCGACCTGAAAACAATAGTACGGAGACGATGTCAAGATGCTAGAATGAAACGCCGAACTTGATGCCGATTTCATTTAACCTGCACTTGACTTGGGCATCAAGAATTGTCGTCTTGAAATTATACAGTTCGTATAATACTGTCAATTTCAATCCGACCTTACCCTTCAGCGGGAAATTGAGGCCAAACTCAGGACGGAACAGGAATCCGCCAGTCATGTCGTAGGTGTAATCCAGTTTTGTGCCGACATCCACACCCGCCATCAAATCCATTTTTCTTGAAACAGGCATATACCCCTTGAGGTCAACGAAAATCGGAAAGAGGATGGCTTCGTCGGAGAAACTGGCGGTCGCACCTATGCCGGCGCCGGCAAAAAAGTAACGGGAAAAACGTACGCCGTTTATGACTTCCAGATTAAGATTGCTCGTTTCCTCATCAATGCTGAACGAGAATGAGGTGTTCACTTCTCCCTGGTATTTTAAGTATTTGACATCCTGAGCTTTAATGCAAAGCGGCATAAACAGGAAGGCCAACAGACAATATAAGTAATTCAACTTCATGTTTCTAAGATTTTTATTATACACAAACGAAAACGCGCCCAAACCGAAGTAATCAGAGCGGCGCAAGCATATCATTGATCTAGACCATAAGCAATTTTCATTAGAGTGTCATCAGTTTCAATGTTACACATGCAAATATAGTAATTGATACGTAAATGTAGCAATTACTATGTTTCGAAAATATTACAAATCAAGAAAAAAGCAGAACTATCTGTTGGCCCTTTCGTAGCCGAGTGGAAAACGGGGTAAAATTCGGCCTGATTTTACCCCGTTTGCTCAAATTTTCTGAAACGGGGTAAAAAATGACGTTTTCTTACACCGTTTTCCAAGGTTGAATGTCTTCATCGCCATGTCGTCCGTCAGGTGGTGCGGTACGGCGGACGTGGCCAACCCACGGCCTCGGGAAGTGGGAGGTGCCTGCCGGAGACAAGTTCTCGCGGGAGCGAGGACGCAGGAAACGGTAGGAGGGCCGAACGGAGCGCAGCGGAGTGAGTTCCGCCGTACTGCGCCACCTGACAATAACGATATTGTGTTAAGCCAATGTTTTCCTGCCATGTCATATGTTTCCGTGGTTGGCCGCGCCTGTATGGCATTGACAATGCTCCAGGGCCATTTGACGTGGCAGAGGATGCCCTTCACATGGTGGTTCTGCTACACCAAAATGTCAAAGATGCATCTGCATGACCATGTCGCGTATCCAGCCGGCGGAATTTTGCAATCATCTGGCCGGGACGAATTCCGGCAAGCGGGACGATGCCACGGCCACCTCTGTAACACATTGATAATCAAGCATCATTTATTTTAAGCGTGGATTTCCAAAGATTTTTTGGCCACTAATCCACGCCTAATTTTATAACTCTTTATAAATCAGACTATTACAAAAATCAATGTGGCGCCGTCCCGACGAAAGACGTAACTCCAGATTTTTCCAGGGGAGTCTGTCTTAAAAGTCAAACATTCGGGTTTCCCCCTGACCCGGAGTTTTACGTTGAGCCAAACATTTCCCAGTGAGAATCAAGAATTAGCTTTAGGACGTGTATAGGGGATACTAACAATTTTAATCCCGAACCTTCTGCCGGCCAAGAAGAGGCTCGTGTGCAACTCCGCATATTTCCCCGGGACAGGACAAATACGAAAAAAGCACTCGCGAAAAACGCAAGTGCCTCAAGTTTCGTAGCGGGTCGCAGGATTGAACTGCGGACCTCATGATTATGAATCATGCGCTCTAACCAGCTGAGCTAACCCGCCATGACTGGTCGGAGACCAGATTTAGTTGAGATAGAAGGACTCGAACCCTCACTGACAGAGCCAGAATCTGTAGTGCTACCATTACACCATATCTCAATGTCTGCCGTTAATTTCAAACGGGACTGCAAATTTACAACACTTTTCTTATTCTGCAAATTTTTCTTGACATTTTATGCAAAATTTTACTCAAGACGCCGGGAGAGCACAGCTGGACAGCTGAGAGGCACTACCGGAAAATCAGCAACCCCGAAACAATATACAAGACACGGACATATACGACACATCCGGCTATGCCTTATAGCAAAGCACTGTAGCCCAGACCTCACAGCCCTCACAGCGGCCCACGAAGCCAAGCTTTTCGGTTGTCGTAGCCTTGACCGAAACACAATCAGCATTGACCCCCATCACATCAGCGAGAGTCTGACGCATCAGAGGCACGTAACGGCCGATTTTCGGGCGCTGGAGAGCAATGGTGATATCCGCATTGCCCAGTTCAAAACCCTCAGCACGAACAAGTTCCATAACTTTGGAAAGAAGAATCTTGCTATCGATCCCCTTCCACTCATCAGAACTGTCCGGGAAATGACGGCCAATGTCACCAAGGGCAAGACTGCCCAGAAGAGCATCACAAAGAGCATGAATCGCCACGTCACCGTCAGAGTGAGCTACAAAACCGAAATCAGACTCGACATTCACGCCACCGAGCCACATCTTCAGGCCCGCGCCCAACTGATGCACATCATAACCGTTCCCGACCCTTATCGGGCAGCCTGTCAACTTACCGTTATCCATATATAAAACACTGAAAAACAATTAATTAAAATAATGCAGGTCAATGCCGGGGAAATCAGCCGCAGCAGCATTGACAAAAGCCCGGCAAATAGGCGGCGGACTCTATGGCAAAAGTAAAGAAAATTTGTTAAATTTGCTTGTTATAGTTAAGTTTCGCAAGTGCGAAACAAACTTTTTGAGCCCGCGAGGGCGAGGGCAAGTCCCTTCCCCGAGGGGAGGGATTTAGGGAGAGGGTAACGTGACTGACAGAGTGCGCGGGGCCTATGGCCTCCAGACAAGTGACATCCCTCATTTCTTCGCGAAAGCTCAACAAGTTTGACAATTTGCAAAACTCGGATAATAATAAGAACATACAGATATGGCATATTTCGGTTGGTTCGGAGACAACGAACACAGGGTTTTCGATTACAAACCCATATACTTCGATAAAGAGAAAGATGAACTGAAGCAGAAATTCGGTAAAGTTGACGGCTCACTTGAACATAAGGACGGAGCTTATGTTCCCGGCTCATATCTGAAAGGAGCCTTCCGCGACGGCCCCAAGAAGAAAGGTTCGAACAAAGCACAGAAATTCATAACATTGATAGGATTGATTCTGTTCTTCATTGTCATGATCTATATCACCAAGTTCTATTCGTTGCTGTAAACCGGTATGGACATAAGGATATTACCAAGCAACATCGCCAACATGATTGCTGCCGGAGAGGTCGTACAGAGACCGTCCTCGGTAGTCAAGGAGCTTGTCGAGAACGCAGTGGACGCGGGAGCAACACAGGTGACCGTGATACTCAGCGACGCCGGAAGGACATTGATCCAAGTCATTGACAATGGCTGCGGCATGACGCCGGACCAGGCGGTTTTGTGCTTCGAAAGACATGCGACATCCAAAATAGCGACCGCAGACGACTTGCTGGACATCACCACATTCGGATTCCGCGGAGAAGCATTGGCCTCCATCGCGGCGGTAGCGGAGGTCACACTCAAGACCAGACGCGCAGAAGATGAAGTCGGATGCCAGGTCGTGTATGATGACTCCAAGCATGTTTCCACAGACGAGATTTCCACACCGGCAGGCTCCAACTTCGCCGTAAGGAATCTGTTCTACAACATTCCGGCACGACGCAAGTTCCTGAAATCTGACAATGTCGAGATGAAGCACGTCGTGGAAGAATTCGTGCACGTGGCATTGACAAGATCCAACATCGGATTCACATTGATCCACAACGGAAAGAACGTCTATGTGCTGAAACCTGCCAAATCATTGAAATTCAGGATTCAGGACCTGCTTGGAAGCTACGTCGTGAGCCAGGTCGTGGATATCAGCGCAGACACTTCTGTCGTCAATGTCAGAGGATATGTCGGACGGCCGGACCAGGCAAAGAAGACATTGGGCAACCAATATTTCTTCGTGAACGGCAGATATTTCAGAAGTCCGTACCTCCACAAGGCTGTCATGAACGCTTACGAAAACATGCTGCCTCAGGGAGCCACTCCTGCGTATTTCATTTACCTTGAGGTAGATCCTCACAAGCTGGACGTGAACATAAGCCCGACCAAGACGGAAGTAAAGTTCGAGGACGACAGCGTGATTTTCCAGACGCTCTACGCCTGCGTTAAAGAATCGCTGGGAAGGAACTCATTCGGAGCCAGCATCGACTTCGACACGAAGGACATGGCCGAAATACCTGCATTCAGCAACGACTTCGACAAATTCAGACCGGAAGTGTCAATGCCGGATGTCTCTCTGGACAACGAGTATAACCCGTTCGACAACCCTGACGGCGGTCACGAACCATCAGAAACGGGATTCGGTTCACCAATGCCGACAGGCGGAAACGACAGAATCCCGAGCGGAATGACAGGGTCCGATGACATGCAGGGCTGGATTCCAAGCGGGATGACAGGAGGAATGCCGGGCGGAAGCCTTGGAGCAGCGTCCGGAGGAGACATGCCAATGCCGGCAGGCCTGCAGATGCCCGTCCACAAGACAAGCGTCGATTTCCCGATGCCCGACTACACGGGAGCCAGCGACCCGAACTTCGGCATGACAGAAGACATCGGAAGCGGCGCAAACTATTATGAATCAGCCGCATCCAAATACGTCGACAAAAGGGACGACTACGGCAAACTGTTTGAAGACAGGATGGCCGCCATGCCGTCATTGATTCTGATACAGAAGAAATATATCGCCACGACAGTGAAGTCCGGCATGCTTCTGATAAACATCCGCAGGGCATTGGAACGAATCATGTACGAAAGATTTCTGAAAGCCCTGAGCGGCGGAGAGCATGTGACCCAGCAGGCCCTGTTCCCTGTCCAGGTTCCGGTAGGCGTGGAAAACAGACTTATCTTCGACGAACACTCCGCACTGCTCAGGTCATTGGGCTTCGACATCGCGCCGTTCGGAAACGACACCATAGTCGTAAACGGTATGCCGGAGGGATTCCAGGTGGACCAGAACAGTGTGGAAGAGGCTATGGCTGAGGTGCTTATAGCATTGTCAGATAACCACACAGCTCTTCCGGGGATGATGGAATCCGCCATGGCGGAAAAGTTCGCAAAGATGGCAGCAAGCGAAGGAAAGCCTATCGAGACAGTTTCTGCGGCAAAAAGCCTGATGGACTCGCTCTTCGCATGTTCAAACTCAGAATATACAAGCAACGGACGAAAGATCATGACTATCATGACTATCGACGACATTGAAAAAAGATTTTAAAAGAAATGGGTTACTACTACGATAACGGAAACAATTTCATTTCACAGATACCGACCGTGACAAAGAATCTCGTGGCAATCAACATACTGATGTTCATCGCCACACTGATAAATGAGAACTTCATGGTCACCAATTTCGCCATGTTCTACCCGGCGTCGCCATTCTTCAAGCCGTGGCAGATATTGACGCACATGTTCATGCACGGCGGATTCTGGCACATATTCTTCAATATGTATTCCCTCCTGATGTTCGGTTCCATACTTGAACGCAGCCTCGGTCCGAAGAAATATCTCATCTTCTACTTCGTGACAGGACTCGGAGCAGTCGCACTGCACACAGGTGTAGAATGGTTACAGGCAAGAGTCTTCATTGCCAATGGCATTGCTCAGGCATACCAGCAACTTCTCGTGACTCCGACACTCGGAGCTTCCGGAGCCATTTATGGCGTACTCATAGGATTCGCAATGCTCTATCCTCAAGCACGTCTGACATTGATATTTCCTCCTATACCTATGACAGCCAAATGGCTGGTCATCATATTCGCGGCAATCGAGCTGTTCTCCGGCATCAACGGAATCCAGGGTGGAGTGGCGCATTTCGCCCACCTCGGAGGAATGCTCTTCGGCTGGCTGCTGATACGTTGGTGGAGGAAACACGGCAAATTGTACTACTAAACATTTCCGGTCGTGGCACGCGGGACAAGAAAAAAGAAAAGCCTCTTTTTCGGCATAACATCACGGACATTGATGACAATATCCGCGATGCTGCTCGTATTGAGCTATCTTTCAATGTATTGTAACCCGGCCAAGTTCTGGTTCATGACCATTTTCGGGCTGCTTTTCCTACCGTTGCTGCTCATGAATGCCTTTCTGCTGTGCTGGGCGGCATACCGCAGGTCACGAGCCATAATCATACCCCTCCTCGCATTGATTCCTTCCGTTTTCATCGTGGGCCGGTTCATCAGATTCTCCGAACCGAATGCCTCCGCCGAAGACAAGGACGGGATAAAAATAGTTTCCTACAATGTCGGAAGATTCATGCTCGCACAAGAAGACGAGAAACCATCCATAGAAGCGTGCGCAGACTCGGTGCTGAACTTCCTGAAAAGCGAAGACGCCGACATAATCTGCCTCCAGGAATTCTATACGCGCAACTCGAAAAAAGTGATGTCGTACCTGTCGAAAAAACTGAAAGGCTATGACATACAGTATTTTGTCAATGTCAATGACCACGGCTGCTACGGCAATGTCACCCTGTCGAAATACCGCGCCGTGGCGAAGGGCAAAATCGACTTCGAACAGAGCGCAAATCTGGCATTGTACTCAGACTACGTAATCGGAGGCGAACCGTTCAGGGTATATAACTGTCATTTCGAGAGTTACAACATTTCACTTTCCCGTCTTGCCACATCGCTGGAAAAGGATTACCAGAAGACGATGAAAGACACCGAGATAAAGATGAAGAGGTCCATCGTGCGCAGGCCACGTCAGGTGAGCAAGGTGCTGGAAGACATCGAGAACTGTACGGAAAACGTGATAATCGCGGGTGATTTCAATGACAATCCGATGTCCTACACGTACTGGAGACTCCGGAAGACCGGAAAGGATTCATTCGTGGAGGCCGGACACGGGACCGGAGCCACATTCACGAGGTTTAGCCCATTCCTGAGAATCGATTACATCCTCTTCCCGGAAACCTACAACGCATTATCACACAAAGTAATAAAGAAGAATTATTCGGATCATTATCCGATAGAAGCTATAATTTCAAAATAAGATGAAAGATATCGAAGAAGTAAAGGCCGAAACACTGAAGGCCCTGAAAGAAGGAGCAGTAATCCTCTACCCTACCGACACGGTCTGGGGACTCGGCTGCGATGCCACCAATCCTGAGGCCGTCGCAAGAATATATGAAATCAAACGTCGTTCAGACAGCAAGGCGCTCGTCCTGCTGGCATCAGACATGGATATGATATGCCGTTACGTGAAGGTCATTCCTGACATCGCAATCCAATTGGTAGAGGTCAATGACAGGCCGATGACTCTCATTTATCCCGGAGCGATACACGGACAGGCCCCGAAGCCGGGCGAAAAGGCTGTAGCCGACAGGCACTTCCTCGCATATAATGCTGTAGCTGAGGATGATACAGTGGGCATCCGCATTCCTGACATGGATTTCTGCAAGAATGTAATCTACAAACTCGGAAGACCTATCGTTTCCACCTCGGCGAACATCTCAGGCGAGCCTACACCTCACAAATTCGCTGACATACCAGAGGAAATCAAATCCGCAGTCGATTATATCGTAGAGCCCCGTCTCGAAAAAGGTTCGACAGGTCAGGCATCACAGATAATCAAGGTGGAAGTGGACGGAGGAATAAAGATAATCCGCGAATAATCATGGAAATTTTCTGGGCCGAAGAGGTCGGCGGAGGATTGTGCCGACTGGGAGAAGAAGAATCAGCACACTGCGTGAGGGTCCTGAGACACAGGGCAGGAGACGCTGTCTCCGTAATCGACGGATTCGGGACAATGTATGAGTGCGAACTTGTCAATGATTCCCCGAAAGGTGCTGATGCCAGGATAGTCAAGGAGCATCATGGCTGGGGAAGCCATGACTATGAACTTACTATGGCGGTATGCCCTACCAAGAACATTGACAGGTACGAATGGTTCGCTGAAAAGGCGACGGAATTCGGCATTGACAAGATTGTTCCTGTGATAGGCGAGCACTCCGAGCGGAAGATTCTGAAGCCGGAACGTCTGAAAAAAATCCTGCTTTCAGCTACAAAACAGTCCCTGAAGGCGAGGATTCCGGAACTGGCAGAAGTCACTACGGTCAAGAAATTCATCGGGGAGACCGCTGATGAGGATGCTCTGAAACTGATTGCCTATTGCTTCGATGATGCAGATGAAAGGCACTCGATAAAAGAGGCCCTGGAAGGATATGTGGGCAAACGGATTATCGTCCTGATAGGTCCCGAAGGGGATTTTTCTCACGATGAGGCGGCGGCAGCCATAAAAGCAGGCTACATTCCCGTACACATCGGCGAGTCCAGGCTCAGGACAGAAACCGCGGCTCTGGCAGCTGTGGCCATGACATATTACAAACACATATAACCAACATGATATGAAACGCTACATTTCACTTGACGTACTCAGAGGACTGACAGTCACATTCATGTGTATCGTGAACAATCCGGGTTCATGGGGTTGCATGTTCCCTCCGCTCAAACACGCGCCATGGGCAGGCTGCACACCGACAGACCTTGTATATCCATTCTTCATCTTCTGTATGGGTGTGGCAATGGCTTTCACATTCTCAAAGTACAACGGACTGGACAAGGACGGACTGAAGAAAATCATCAAGAGAGGTATCGGACTTTTCTGCGTAGGTCTTCTCCTGAACCTTTTCCCGTTCTTCCCGCTCTATCCGCATGACCCGGACGCGACTTTCTGGCAGAACTGGACTTACTGGATAGGACACATCCGTATCTTCGGCGTACTGCAGCGCATCGCCATGGCTTATGTGATTGCAGGCCTGGTCGCTTTGTGGCTGAGAAAACCGTCCAAGATCATGATTGCAATCGGCGGTTTGTTCATACTATATACAGGCATATTGGTCATCTTCGGAGAGGAGCCGGGACCATTCACACTTGAGGGAACTATTTCCAGAAAGATCGATGTGGCACTTCTTGGTGACAATCATGTATATCATGGCTACTCATTTGCCTCGGGCGAGCGTGCGGCATTTGACCCCGAGGGTATTCTGGGAGGATTGACAGCTGCCTGCACCGCATTGCTGGGATATCTGGTCGGACATGTCATCTATACCTCTTCCAAAAGACACGCAGCAGCTCCGGAAGACTTGACTGCAGCACCGTCATACACAGTCAGCAGAATATTCGTATATGGCTCATTATCATTGGCATTGGCAATGATTCTCAGCATCTGGATTCCTATCAGCAAGCCGCTCTGGTCCGCGTCTTACGTACTTTACGCAGGTGGATGGGCGATGTTGACATTGGCATTCCTGATGTTTGTCATTGACATAAAAGGTGCTGAAAAGCCTTTCCGGCCTTTCAAGATTATGGGAATGAACGCACTCGCGGCATTTGTGCTTTCCGGCATTCTCGGCAAACTTCTGCCGGCATTCGGATTCAGGTCCTCAGCATATTTCGGAGCCAACGAATACATGTCGCTCCTGTATGCATTGATATTCGCCCTGGTCATCTTCATCTGCTCCTGGGCGCTTTACAGGAAGAACATCATCATAAAATTATAGAATGTTCATAGGTATTATATCTGACACTCACGGCGTTTTCAGCCAAGAGTTCAAGGACTTCCTCTCCCCTACAGACCAGATTTGGCATGCAGGGGACTTCGGGGGAAGCATAAATTTCGTAGATGAGATAGCGGCTTTCAAACCACTGGTAGGGGTCTATGGCAACTGCGACGGACAGGACGTGAGGCTCACTTATCCGGAATATCAATGTTTCGAGTGCGAGGGGAAACGTGTGCTGATGATGCATATCGGAGGAAGGCCCGGAAGGTACGACTACAAGGCAAGGGCTCTTATGGACCGGTACTCCCCTGACATCTTCGTCTGCGGACATTCGCATATTCTCATGGTGAAGAATGACGAGTCGAGGAACCTGCTCTACATCAATCCGGGAGCCTGCGGACTGCAGGGCTGGCAGGTGGAAAGAACCGCACTAAGAGTCCATATCGAGGACGGAAAAATCTTCGGGATGGAGCTCTTCCGGGAACCTAGAACGTTACAAACGCGTTAAGTATGAAAGATTTACGGGCAAAACTAAAAATAATTAAAATTTTTCTTTGACGTTTCTAAAATTGAGTGTACTTTTGCGGCATTAAAAAAAATAAAAGTTTAACTAGTTAAAGTGTTAGAGCCATGAAAAAGGTATTTATGTCTTTGGCAGTTGTAGCTATGATGGTTGCTGCTGCTTCATGTGGAAACAATGCTGCCAAGAAGGCAGAGGAAGCTGCTCAGGCTAAAGCTGACAGCGTAAGAGTTGCTGACAGCCTCGCTGCTGTTGCCGCTGCTGCTGCAGACACAACAAGCTGCTGCGCTGATTCAACTGCTGCTGAAGTAGCTGAGTAATTTCCAAGACGGAAGCCCGGTGCGCCCGATATGTGGTGCACAAATGAATTGCGGTACCTTGAGGTAACTCAGGATGCTGCTTTTTTTTATTCTCATGGACAAAGATTGCTATCTTTGCAGCACTTAACGGAACGAAAATGGCGACGAAGGAGAAAACAGTGTGGTTCTGCACTAATTGCGGAAACGAGAGTCCGAAATGGATGGGGAAATGCCCCGCATGCGGGCAGTGGAACACCATGGTAGAACAGACGGTAGCGACTGGGAAGGCGAACAGAAACCAGTCCGTCGCAGCCTCGTCTCCAGGCCACAGGCCAATGAATCTCAAGGAGATAGACTCCTCAGCAGAAAACAGGATTGCTCTCGGACTTGAAGAAATCGACCGCCTTCTTGGAGGAGGCATAGTCAAAGGCTCGCTTGTCCTTATCGGAGGTGAGCCGGGCATCGGCAAATCCACATTGTCCCTTCAGATTCCGCTTCACTCCCCCGGACTGAAAACACTTTATGTATCTGGAGAAGAGAGCGCCAGACAGGTAAAGATGAGGGCCGACAGACTTGGCGGAGACAATTCCAACTGCTTCATTTACAGCGAAACAGATATCAGCAACATAATCTCACAGGCAGAGGCGCTGAAGCCGGATCTCATGGTCGTGGATTCCGTGCAGACAATGTTCTCTTCGAACATTGACTCTTCCGCAGGCTCCGTAAGCCAGATTAAGGAAGTCACCGCAATGCTTCTTCATTTCGCGAAGCTTTCAGGCATCCCGGTAATCCTCATAGGACATATCACAAAGGACGGTTTCATAGCCGGACCTAAGATATTGGAGCACATCGTGGACGTTGTTCTCCAGTTCGAGGGTGACAACAAGGGCTCCTACAGACTTCTGCGCAGCATAAAGAACAGATTCGGCTCGACATCCGAACTTGCTGTGTTCGAAATGACCGGAACAGGACTGAGAGAAGTCAAGAATCCATCTGAAATGCTTATACCAATGCATGAAGAAGGACTCAGCGGAACAGCGATATGCGCAATGCTGGACGGCCTGAGGCCATTTCTCTTCGAAGTACAGGCGCTGGTAAGTTCAGCAGCGTACGGAACCCCTCAGCGTTCAGCGACAGGTTTCGACGTACGCAGACTTAACATGCTCTTGGCTGTCCTGGAAAAGCGAGCCGGATTCAAGCTCAACATGAAGGATGTCTTTCTCAACATGGCAGGTGGCCTGCGCGTGACCGATCCCGCATGTGACCTTGCAGTTGTGTGCGCTGTGCTGTCATCGAATTTCGATTTCGCCATTCCTGCAGACATCTGCTTCGCCGGAGAAGTCGGACTGAGCGGAGAAATCCGCCCTGTAAACCAGTCGGATAGAAGAGTTACGGAAGCGGCCCGCCTCGGATTCAGGAAAATATACATTTCCTCATTCACAACAGTGGACAATAACGCTGCCAAAGGTATCGAAGTCGTGAAAGTAGCTGATATTCCATCACTTGTGAGAAGTTTATTCAGACAATAAAAAAACAAATACAGATATGACCACCAAAAATCTCGACAAATTCTCAGTTCTTATTGCAGTAATTGCTGTCGCTTTGACCATCAGCATAATGTCATTGACAAGCCAGATAGAAAAGGGAGATGAACAGCCGATTCAGGAACCGGTTCCAGTTCAGGCAGATACGCTGGCGACTCCGGTGCCGACAACTGAGATGCCGGCAGCTGACAGCCTTGAAGTCCAGCCTGCCGAGGAGAATTACATGGAAGACAAAGACGTCTAGTCCTTCCGCAAGGAGAATCAAGAAGTCCTTGACACTTACCGAAAAAAGGGACCGGCCAACTAACTTGGCCAGTCCCTTTTCATTTATATTGGCGAATGCCGATTACAGAGCCTGTGCAACTGCTACAGCTACTGCAACGGTAGCACCTACCATAGGGTTGTTACCCATTCCGAGGAATCCCATCATCTCAACGTGTGCAGGAACTGAAGATGAACCTGCGAACTGAGCGTCAGAGTGCATACGTCCGAGTGTATCGGTCATACCGTAAGAAGCTGGACCTGCAGCCATGTTGTCCGGGTGAAGGGTACGTCCGGTACCGCCACCTGATGCAACTGAGAAGTAAGGCTTGCCTGCGAGTACGCGCTCCTTCTTGTATGTTCCTGCTACAGGGTGCTGGAAACGTGTAGGGTTGGTAGAGTTACCGGTGATGGAGATATCTACGTTCTCCTTCCACATGATGGCAACACCTTCGCGGACATCGTCAGCGCCATAGCAACGTACGCCGCCACGTACACCCTCTGAGTACTTTGTCTCAGAAATTACCTTTACCTCACCGGTATAGTAATCGAACTGGGTCTGTACATATGTGAAGCCGTTGATACGGGAAATAATCTTGGCAGCGTCCTTTCCGAGACCGTTAAGGATAACGCGGAGAGGTTTCTGACGTACCTTGTTTGCCATTTCAGCAATCTTGATGGCGCCCTCAGCGGCAGCATAAGACTCGTGACCTGCGAGGAATGCGAAGCACTCTGTGTTCTCGCTAAGGAGACGTGCAGCGAGGTTACCGTGTCCGAGACCTACCTTACGGTCATCAGCAACTGATCCAGGGATGCAGAATGCCTGAAGACCTTCACCGATAGCCTCAGCAGCCTCAGCAGCTGACTTGACACCCTTCTTGATGGCGATAGCCGCACCTACAACGTAAGCCCACTTCGCATTCTCGAAGCAGATTTTCTGGGTGTCTTCGCACATCTTGTATGGGTCGATGCCCTTTGCATCGCAGATGGCCTTAGCCTCTTCGATGTCTTTGATTCCATATTGATTGAGAGTAGCATTGATCTTATCAATACGACGCTCGTAGCTTTCAAAAAGTGCCATGTTCTCTTACTCTTTACGTGGGTCAATATACTTAACTGCGTCCTTGAAACGGCCGTAGGTTCCCTTGGCCTTCTCGATAGCCTCAGGGCCTGTAGCACCGCCCTTGAGAGCATCCATAAGTTTTCCGAGGTTTACGAACTCGTATCCGATAACTTCATTGTTCTCATCGAGAGCCATCTTGGTGCAATAGCCTTCGGTCATCTCGAGATAACGGCTGCCCTTAGCCTTTGTACCGAACATTGTACCAACCTGGCTGCGGAGGTTCTTTCCGAGATCCTCAAGAGAGCCGCCCACCGGAAGACCGCCTTCTGAGAAAGCAGACTGTGTACGACCGTAAACGATCTGAAGGAAAAGCTCGCGCATAGCGGTATTGATGGCATCGCAAACGAGGTCAGTATTGAGAGCCTCAAGGAGAGTCTTGCCAGGGAGGATTTCAGATGCCATAGCAGCTGAGTGAGTCATACCTGAGCAACCGATAGTCTCAACGAGAGCCTCCTCGATAATGCCATCCTTAACATTGAGTGTCAATTTGCAGGCACCCTGCTGAGGAGCACACCAGCCGATACCGTGTGTAAGGCCGGAAATGTCCTTAATTTCTTTTGAATGCACCCATTTGCCCTCTTCAGGGATAGGAGCATTGGCGTGATTCGCGCCTTTAGCTACGCAGCACATGTGCTGCACTTCCTGTGTGTAAATCATATTCTAGAATAATGAGTTATTTTTCGCTTCTGCAAATTTAGTCATTTTTTAGGATTGAAACTTACTTTTCGGCAGAGATTATCACCATTTATGGCTATAAAACGAACAAACCTCCGCGAAAACTATTTCGCATCCTCCAAAGAACAGGTATATCCAAGTTTCTCGACAGCCTTCTTCAATGTCGCCTCATTTGTCTTGGCCGGATCATAGGTAATGGTGACCGTCTTCTTCTCCAAATTCACCTCCAGAGCCTTGACACCCTTCTCGAAAGAAATGTTCTCCTTCACCTTCTTCACGCAATTCTGGCAATGCATACCGACATTGAAAGTGACTGTCTTGACGGCCTTTTTCTGCACCTGCGCGACAACAGATTCAGCACCAGCCGCATACGAAGATACGGGCAAGGTCAATGTCAATGAAAGAGCGGCCACGGAAGCCGCAACAAATATCTTATTCATATCTGTAAAAATTTATTTCCAAAGTGTAAATCTCGCACCGAGATAAAACTTCGTACCCATAATAGGACCCCAGACCGCACTCGCGTCAAAATCCGGACGGGAAGTGTCGATGCCGGCATGTCCGCCGTCCATCCCCGCAACAGCCGTGCCGATGATGACATTCTTCTGACGGAAATTCGTAAGATTCTCAGCACCGAGGTAAAGGTCAATGCCTTTGAATCTCTTGGTAATCTGCAGATAGAGAAGCGGATAGGTCTTCGTATATCCGTCAGCATACAGGAGATTGCCGTCGCTGTCCTTGATGGTCTTCATGAAATCATAAACTCTGGCCTTGCCGTTCACTGATGCGGTGAAATCAAAAATCCACTTGTTCAGGTTTGTCGCGAACTGCAGATTCAGCACTCCCTTGTAACGGCTCGTCATCGGGCGCTCCTGAAGACCGCGTCCCTCGAACTCCGTCTTGGCATCCGTGTAGCGGAACGTCGCGGTAACGGTAAACCCGCGGAACGGCACGACATTGAAATCAGCCTGATAACTGTTTGTGTATGACCGCCTTCCGTTCAGGGCATAAAAGTCAATGGCATTGACACCGTTGTCATAATCGACAATCATCTGCTCTCCGAAACGGGTTCCGAAATAGTCGAAGCTCAGGTATGTATCCTCAGTCTTGCCGAAAGGCAGGTAGAAAGTCGCATTGCCCCCGTAGGTCCACGCATCCTCAAGCAGATGCCTGTCGAAAGATCCGGTAAAGGACTTTCCGGTAGAGAAGACACCGATATTGTCAATGAGAGGAAGCGCCCTCCTGAGGCCTCGGCCGCCATTGGCCCTCAGCACAATCTGCTCGATCGGGGTATATTTCAATGTCAGTCTCGGCACGAACTTAAGTCCGTCGCCGCGGAACCAGTCTCCGCGCAGTCCAATGATGGACGAGAACTTGTCCCCAGCATGGAAAGTGTACTCTCCGGACACACCGGCATTGACAAAATTCCTGACGGCCTCTCCGGGGGTCAATGTCTGGGCCGCTACTTTACGCATGAAGTCCTCATTGAACCTGTCGGCAGTGCCGCCAAAGGCTAACGTAAACTTGTGTGAATCATTGATTTCGTCCTGGAAAAGGACATTGAAGAAAGCCGAGTTCTGGGTAGCGAAATATTTCGATGCACCGAACCGGGAATTCATGTCGGTCAGAGTATAGTCGGCCACGAAAGCGATATTCTTGGCATTGTCCTCACTTATCGGCACGCCTACCTTTACATACGCGTTCAACTGCCTGTTGGTGATGTCAGAGCCCCACGGAGAAGTCGGAGCCAATGTATATGTACGGTAGTCATATCCGTCCTGGCCGCCTTGCCTCTTGTCCTGAAGGGCACGCATACCGAACCTTACCTGGACGCCGCTCTGGCTATAATACAGCCAACGGTTTGCGACATTGAACTGAAGCATTTTCGGGTCGTCGCGGAAGCCGTCGTGATTGTGGTCGGCTGTCTTGAAATTTCCGGAGACATGTCCGAGCAGGACGGTGCTCCATTTCTCGCCCATCTGGAGGGAAGAAGCGATATTGAAATCCGTCTTGGAGTCGTCCATGACTGAAGCGTTCAGGAACAGCGGCTTCTCGTCCGTCGGCTTTCTGTATTCCGTATTTATCTGACCAGTAATGGATTCCGCACCGTTATTGACAGATGAAAGTCCTTTCGACACCTGAATGCTTTCGAGCCATTGTCCCGGGACATAGGACAGTCCGAAAGGCGCAGCAAGTCCGCGCATTGAAGGACGGTTCTCGTCCAGCATCTGGGTATAGACTCCGCTGAGTCCCAGCAGTCGTATCTGTCTGGCACCCGTGACGGCATCAGAATATCCGACCGTCACACTGGCCGAGTTCTCGAAACTTTCGGCAAGGTTGCAGCAGGCCATCTTCTTCAGGCCCGCCGATGAAATCACCTCAGTACGCAATTCCTTACCGCGTGAAAGGTAATTCCCGTTCTGACGGCCCACAAAAACCGTCGCGTCCAGGCTGTCTGACCTGTCTTTATAGATGCCCGTAGTATCAGGGGTCTGTGTCAATGCAAGTTCTCCGGTTCTCGTTCCTGCCAATGACAGGATTCCGGGAGCCAGCCCGCCTATCAGCATTGACGCTATGAAGAATAATTTGTTAGCTCTCATTATACTTTGATTATCAAGAAGTTGCAACGCTCCGTCCACTTGGGAACGCTCCTCTGTACCTCTGCAAAGATAATCACAATCTTTGGTTTATCCATCCGGATTGCCGGACAGCAAAAAGGCCGGCACTGAGACTCATGTCCCGACGCCGGCCTTATACATATAAGTATGTCTGACTATTTGTTCAGCTCTGCGAGGTGTTTTTCCCAAGCCCATGCAGAAGCAAGAGTTTCCTCTACAGTGCGCTCTGCTTTCCAGCCGAGTTTCTGGTTTGCGAGTGTCGGGTCTGCCCAGATTGCAGTCACGTCACCTGCACGACGTGGAGCGAACTTGTAGTTGAGTTTCACGCCATTGACCTTCTCGAAAGCATTGACAAGTTCGAGTACGGAAACAGGACGTCCGGTACCGATGTTGAAGATTTCGTAATCCTTTTCCATCTTGCCATCAAGCATTCTGGAGACAGCGAACACGTGAGCCTTTGCAAGGTCAACTATGTCGATGTAATCTCTCTGGCATGTTCCGTCAGGGGTAGGATAGTCGTTGCCGAAGATGCTCAGGCACTCGCGTTTTCCGATGGCGGTCTGTGTGATGAACGGAACGAGGTTGTTAGGAACGCCTCTCGGGAGTTCACCTATCAATGCTGACGGATGTGCTCCGATAGGGTTGAAATATCTGAGGGCGATACCCTTGATGCAACCCTCTCTGTCAGTGCCTGCCATGACATCCTTGCCGTATCTGGCATAAGCCAGAACTGAATCGCGGAGGATGTCCTCGCAAATCTGCTTGGTGTTTCCGTAAGGAGAGGTTGCAGGCTGGCGAGGAGACTCCTCAGTTACAGGGAGTTTCTCAGGTTCGCCATAGACTGTGGCTGATGATGAGAAGAGCACATTGCATCCGCCGTGTGTGCGTGCCGCCTCAATGACATTGAGGAAAGAGCTCAGGTTGTTGCTGTAGTACTTGACAGGTTCTGCGACTGATTCACCGACAGCCTTGAATGCCGCGAAATGGATGACTGCATCAATACGGTACTCCGAAAACAGTCTGTTAACTGCGTCAAGGTCACAGAAGTTCATCTTGATGAACGGGATGTCTTCTCTTCCGGTGATTTTCTTGACTCCTTCGAAACATGTCATGTCGCAGTTTGACATATCGTCTGCGACTACCACTTCATAGCCGGCCTGAATCAGCTCGACAGTCACGTGGCTGCCGATAAATCCGGCACCGCCTGACACTAGAACTCTTTTGCTCATAGTTATTGTTTATTAAATCCAAGTTCCGCACTTGCGGGAACTCAAGTTGTTAAATTCTTCATTCCTCAATGAACTGCAAATTTAAGAAATAATGCTGATAAAGGATTGTAAAATCTTCACTTGTTGCATATTCTTCATAACTTTGTCAAGATTCAGATGTTGAACAGGTCCTAAAAGGACTTCGGAAGTTTACGGATTATGAGACGAAATAAATTTATCATATCATTGATATTGCTGTCTGTCACCGGTTTCGGGGCTTTTGCCCAGACCGGACGTCAGGCGGCAGCGCAGAAATACATTGACCTCAAACTGAAGGAGGAGCCTTTCCGTTCCGGTCTGACGGGAGTTCTTGCGGTCACGTTCGGCGGGGATACGCTTGCCGAGCACAACAGCCTCCAGAAACTTATTCCGGCTTCGACCGCAAAGCTCATCACTACAGGGCTGGCCATCAACGGATTGGGAGAGGATTACAGGTTCACCACCAAACTGGGGTACAGCGGAAGAATTTCCGATGACGGGACTTTGCACGGTGACCTCTATATCATCGGCGGAGGCGACCCGACCATTGCGAGCGGTGATAAAATCGCACCGTCCAGGGACAGCCTGTTCGCCGAATGGGGCAGGATGCTCAAGAGAGCGGGCATAAGGAAAATCAATGGCGCTGTCATCGGGGACGGCAGGCTTTATGACGGACCTATCGAAAATCCGTCCTGGTCCTACGATGACCTCGGAACGTTCTACGGAACCGGCGGCAATGCACTTTGTTTCCACCGTAACATCCAGAAAATCAATGTATCTCCTTCGGAGGAGGGTAAGGTCAATGTTGCCGTGGCGTACCCGGCCACGCCTTGGATGGAGCTTTATTCTACCGCCAATGTCGCTCCCGCCGGAAGCGGGGACAATCTGTACCTTATAAATACCGACCTCTTCCCCGTGGCTGAGATGCGTGGTTCATTGGCATCGGACAAGGGGGCAAAGACGGAAGAATGCAGCAATAAATACGGGGCATTGACCTGCGCCTGGTATTTTGCGGAGGCACTGGAGAGAGGCGGCGTCAATGTGGCACGTGTCGGCGACATTGACAATTTCGGAAATATCCGCATCGCGCCTTTGTGGGGGCATCTTGAGAAGACGGGGCTGAACACTCTACGTAAGGCCCCGGCCCAGAAGGACATTACTATTATCGGAGAGAGCAAATCGCCTTCTGTCAAGGAGATAGCCTGCATCACAAATAAGCGCAGTGATAATTTCTATGCAGAGACCTTGATCAGGGAACTTTCCAGAGTCAGAACCGGTTCCGCCTGCTATGATTCCTGCAAGGTGGTGCTTCTCAGGGAACTGGATTCACTGGGCATCAGTACGGAAGTCGGTATCAGGATGGTTGACGGCAGCGGCCTCGCACGCCACAATTACATTGCCCCGGACTTTTTCTGCCGTTATCTGAAGGCAATGGCTGCATCCGAGGCCGGTAAGACATTCATTTCAGTCATCAATTATGCCGGCAATGAAGGTATGAAGTCCCGCCTCAAGGGCCAGACTGACGCTCTGAGGCATCGTGTCCACATGAAGAGCGGGTCGATGAACGGTGTCGTCTGCTATAGCGGTTACATTCTTCCTCCGTCTGGAAAGCTCGAGGACACGGTAATCTTTTCCATCATGACCAACAACATCCCGACCCAGACGTCCGTCGTCACCCGTTTCATCGACAGGCTGATCGTCCTGCTAGCGGAATAAATGAGGGACGGAGCGATCTTTGTGCGCTCCGTCCCTATCACATTATATTACAGCAATCCTACAGTTCCCAGGCATACAGCTCTGCAAGTGAGAGATTGTAGTCACGGGCTGCCTCAAGAGCCTCATCTTCAAGGGAATAATAAAGTGAAAACTCCATGATATTGTCAATGAGGGAAATCTCGCCGGCCTGAAGCCTGTGCTCCGTCAATGCCATGGCTTCAGTCGAGACAGCAAGTGACTCGGACAAAGTCGAAGAAATCTCCTGCAGGCCCTTGGCCTTTTCATACAAGCCCCTGAGGCTGCTGTACAGCTGGTTGGCAGCGTCACGCTCCTCCAGTTTGGACGCCTCATAAGAAGAGTTTGCCTGACGTACCTTGCTGCGGACGGACCAGAGCGGAATGGACAGTCCGAGAGTAAGGCCACGGAAATTGCTGCCTTTCACAAGTTCAGCCATATATCCGGCGGTAAGAGTCGGATAATTGGACATCTTTGCAGTCCTCGCCTCACTGGCATTGACCTCGACATTCTTGCGCATGTAATCGAGTTCCGGACTGCGCTGCGACATCTCGTCATACCAGACGCGGAAATCGGCAGGCAACATCACATTCTCGTCATATACAAGAGCATTGACCTCAACAGCTTCACCGCCGTTAAGACGCTGCAAATCAGCAAGAAACGAAGCCCTCTCAATTTCATTGCGGGCCAGGGCGTTCTTCTGGGCGACATAGGCCAGATGTGCCTTGTTGACCTCTATCATGTCCGTCTCTCCGCGCAACTGCATATCACGGTAAGCCGCCTCGATTTTCTCAGAACGGGCAATCCTTTCAGACAGTTCGGAAGCCAGGGCATTGCAATATACAATATTGATATACAAGCTCTTGGCCTCAAGCAGAACACGCTGGCGGTCGATGCGGTACTGTGCATCAGAAAGAGCCGTCTTGGATGTCGCGAGCTTACCGCGGGCTCCTGTCAATGCCGCAAGATCAACACTCTGTGTGACAGACACATCCTTTCTGGTACCGATATCTGCAGGACTGCTCCAGAGATAATCGAAACCAATCTCAGGAGCATCCAAAGCACGCTCCGCCTTATATCCATACTGCTCAGACTCTGCACGTTTCCTCAACGCCTGAAGTTCTGTATTATTCTGCTCTATCATTGACAAAATATCCGAGACCTTCTCCTGAGCAGAAGCCGGAACAGCAGAAACCGAAGCCGCGACAAGCGACAGGGCGACGCATGCTGCCCGGAATGAAATATTTAATTTATTGATAATCATACAATTCCTATTTATTACACTTTCTCCTGCTGATGAAAATATAGACCACAGGGATGATGAATCCGTTGAGCATCGTCGAAGTCAGCAAACCTCCGAGAAGAACCTTCGCCATCGGGCTCTGGATCTCGTTGCCCGGAAGTTCGCCGCCGAGAGCGAGAGGCACGAGTGCCAATGCCGATGTCAATGCCGTCATGAGTATTGGGTTCAGTCTGTCCAGAGAGCCCTTGATTACAGCATCATGAAGAGACAAGCCCTCACTGCGAAGTTCATTGTACCTGTCAATCAGGAGCATACCGTTACGTGTGGCGATTCCGAAGAGGGAAATGAAACCGATAATCGCAGGGATACTGATAATCTTGTCCGCGAAGAAGATGGCGAAGACACCTCCGATAAGGGCCAGAGGAAGATTCAGGAGCACGGCAGAAGCCTGTCTGACATCCTTGAACTGACCATAAAGAAGCAGGAATATCACGATTATCGCCATCAATGACGTGAACAGCAATGTTCTGGAGGCCGACTGGGCGCTCTCGAACTGACCGCCATATTCCACATGATAACCTTCCGGCAGCTCGACATTGTCCTTAATCGCCTTCTGAATCTTGGTCACGGCACCCTGAAGGTCGCCATCTGAGACATTGGCAGAGATGACAATCTTGCGCGCCACATTCTCCCTGTTGATGGTATTAGGGCCGGCTGCAGAACGGATCTGCGCAATCTGTCCGAACGGAATCTTTCCGCCCACGGCATCCACAGAAATGTTTCTGATTTCCTCAATGCTGTTGCGGCTGTCATCCGCAGCCTTGAGAGTAAGGTCAAACACCTTGTTTCCCTCATATACCTGCGAAACCACCTTTCCTGCAAGGTAAACCTCCACCATATCATTGAATTCTGACGGAGTTATACCATATTTGGCCATCATTTCACGATTCGGAACTATCTGAAGCTGAGGACGTTCAATCTGCTGCTCGACATTCAGGTCCGCGATTCCCGGGATTCCCTCTATCTCAGACTTAATCTGATTTCCGAGCAGGAACATCTTGTCCAGATCAGTACCGAAAAGTTTGATTGCAATGTTTGCACGTGTGCCGGAAAGCATGGCGTCAATACGGTGCGATATAGGCTGGCCTATCTCGACATTGACTCCAGGCAGCGTATTCAGTTTGGCTCTCACCTCCGCAACGACTTCCTTCTTGGAGCGTTTGCCGAGTTCGAACGGCGCTTCGATTTCAGAGACATTGACACCAAGCGCATGCTCGTCGAGTTCGGCGCGGCCTGTCTTTCGTGCGACAGTCTTTATCTCAGGAACAGTCAGAAGGAGTTCCTCAGCCCTGCGGCCCACATTGTCTGACTCCTCCAGCGATACTCCGGGAAGGGTGCTGACATTGATAGTGAACGAACCCTCGTTGAATGCAGGAAGGAAGCTGCTGCCGAGGCTGAAGAAGATTCCCAATGCCACTGCAAACAGAGCCATCACTGTGCCCAGAGTGGTTTTCTTGTGGGAAATCACCCATTCGAGCGCCACATTGTAAACTTTCTGGAGCCATCTCACGATTGCAGGATCTTTACCGGCCTTGTCGCTCTTGTCGCCGCCGAGAAGATAACTGCAAAGGACAGGGGTCAATGTCAATGCTACCAGAGTAGATGCGAAAAGTGCCGTAATAAAGGCAATTCCGAGAGGTCGGAGCATACGGCCTTCCATTCCGGTAAGGAAGAAAAGCGGCACGAAACTGACCACGATGATAAAGGTGGAGTTCAGAATCGGCAGACGGACCTCACGGGAAGCATTGAAAACGACCTCGATAACGGACTTGCGCTCCGACTCAGGGAGTCTGCGGTTCTGTCTGAGATGCTTGAATACATTCTCCACATCGACGATCGCGTCATCGACCAGCGAGCCTATCGCAATCGCCATACCACCGATACTCATCGTATTGATAGTCAATCCCATAAACTTCAATGTCAGAATCGACACGACAAGGGACAGAGGAATGGTGACGAGTGAAATCAATGTCGTGCGGACGTTCATGAGGAAGAAGAACAGCACGATTATGACGAACAGCGCACCCTCGTAGAGGGACTTCTTGATATTGTCAATGGAACTGTCGATGAATTTCTGCTGACGGAAAATGTCCGTTGCAACATTGATGTCAGCCGGAATCTGAGTTTTCAGGTCCTCGACGGCCTTGTCGAGTTTCGCGGTAAGTTCAATCGTGCTCGCGTTCGGCTGCTTGGTGACCGTCATCAGTACGGCAGGTTTGCCCCTGTGCGACGCGAGACCAAGTTTCGGAGCCTTCGCCCCTGCCTTGATTTCAGCGATACTTGCCAATGTTATAGGGGCATCACCATCCATCTTGACCACCGCACGGCCGATGGCATCGGCATCGTTGGTGGAGAGCACTCCGCGGATGATATATTCGTTGCCGTATTCATAGAGGACACCGCCGGCAGAACTCCTGTTCATATCCTGAGCGGCATTCATAACTTCCTGAAGGGTAATGCCGTAGTGGCGCATCTTCTCAGGAGAAAGCAGAATCTGGTACTCTTTTATATCGCCGCCGAGAACCGTTACCTGGGCTACACCGCCCAATGAAAGAAGGCGTGGTCTGATAGTCCAGTCAGCAATGGTGCGGAGGTCCTGCATCGACGTTTTGTCTGAAGTGAGACCGATAATGAACACCTCTCCGAGGATGGACGACTGTGGTCCCAATGTCGGTTTTCCACATGTCGGCGGCAATGATTCGCTTACCTCGGCAAGTTTCTCGGAGACAATCTGCCTGTCTTTGTAAATATCTGTACCCCAGTCGAATTCGACCCAGACTACGGAGAATCCGGTCGTGGATGAGGAACGTACTCGTCTGACATCAGTGGCACCGTTGACTGCTGATTCCACAGGGAAGGTAACAAGTTTTTCCACTTCTTCCGCAGCCATTCCGGTCGCCTCTGTCATAACCACGACGGTAGGGGCATTGAGGTCCGGAAACACATCCACGTCCATGTGGTACGTGGTATAGATGCCGCCCGCCATCAGCAAAACTGCAGCCATCAGAATAAACAGCCTGTTCTGCAATGAGAATCGGATGATTTTATCTAGCATAAGCTTTTATGATTTGAGTGCAGTTGCTATTAGTGTTCGTGTGAGTGTCCAGGGATGGCGCTTGCCACTGAAGCGAGTTTCACCTGATATGCGCCGATGGTGACAACTTCGTCTCCCTCGTTCAGGCCCTTCAGGATTTCCCTGCGGAGGCCGTCGCTCTCCCCTATTTTCACTTCGTGCTTGCGGTACTCGGTCTTGCATATTTTCACATAGACTGAATAGACGCCCTGTTCTTCTATCAATGCTGTTTCAGGCACGGAGATAACATTCTCTTTCCGGCCTTCAATAAGATACATTTCGCAGAACGCTCCAGGGATGAAATTTCCGGTATTGTTGAATTCGAAGATTACTGGAATATAGAATGAGCCCTGTGCAGCTGACCTGCCGGCAGAAATCATGCGTCCCCCGAGATTTTTCACGCTGTATGTTTCCTCTGAATATGAAGGTCTGAAATTGGCGCCGATGATTCTGTTGGCACTTGCCCAATACTTTTCAGGAAGGTCGGCACGGAGCTGAAGTCTCCTGTTCTGGCTTACTATCGCTACAGGCTGGCCTGATGTGACATAGTCGCCTTCATTTACAAGTACCTCCTTCACATATCCTGTCATAGGAGACATGAGGGACAAGCCTTTTGCGCCTGCTTTGCTGGCATAGGCATCGTATTCAGCTTTCGCCGTCTCATATTCTTTCTTGGCCTGATCATAAGCCTTCTGTGAAATGGCATTGACCTTAATCAGGCTCTCTGCCCTTTCAAATTCATTTTTCGCGGCTTCGTATGCGGCTGCAGACTTCGCTACAGGGTCGCCGTCAGCCATATTCTTGGCGGAGATTACGGCAATTGCCTGCCCTTCAGCCACTCTGGAGCCGGGAAGAAGTCTGGACTGGTTTCCGGCAGCCTTACCACCTAAAGTAATGACTCCTGATGTTGTGGCAACGACTGCCGTCTCATCTCCCTGTGCCGGGAGAATTTCTCCGCTGGTCCTTATGACAGCGCTGAATGTTCCACCTTTAACTGTCTCTGTTTCAAGGCCTGCCGCTTTGGCACGCTCTTCGGTAAATTCCACTACGCCCGGCTCGTGAGCATGTTCTTCGTGAGAGCCTGCTGCATGAGAGTCGTGGCTATGGCCTTCGTGATTATGAGCATCATGAGAATGCCCCTCATGGTCGTGCGAGTCACAATCGTAGTCGTGTCCTTCGTGGTCATGACCTGCATGAGCCTCTGTGTGCTCGTGGACATGCGCTTCTGATCCTGCCTTGTTATTATTGTTTCCGCAGCCGACTGCCATCATAAGGCCGGCCACGAGATAATATGGTATATGTTTCATGTTGGTATGTAAGAATATATGTTCTGAATCCGGAATAGCCTACTGGTCAGCAACTTGCAGGCCAATAAATAATGCCTTGCGGCTGATTCAGGCTACAGGAGGGGCACGGAGCCCTTTGGTTCTTACACGATATTGATATGAAAGTTTGTCAGGGACACGGATCTGATGCCCCTTGGACTTGACTTCGACCGGAGTTTCAGGAAGAATCTCCTGAGGAACGACATATTCAAGTGCCAGATGTCCTGACGGGACATTCTGAACCCTGGAAAGAAGAGTGACGAGAGAGTGGACGCGGCAGTTTTCCGTGCCGTTTCCGCAGTGATGATGGTCTGAGCCGCAGCAATCAGCCTGACAGTCACAACAACCGCCGCCGGCGAAGCAGATATAGTCGATCTGATGGACAGTCGCAGAATTGCCGCAATGATGATGGTGCGGTACTGCCGACATAAGCAGCATTATCAATGCCGCCATGCTCATCAGTATTTTGGAAACCATCTTTTTCATATTCTCAATCTGGACAAAGGTACGACTTTTTGTGATACGTTTTAGTCGATTAATGTCACAAATTTACAAACTGTGCTCTGCAACCGGGTTGCGTATTTAAAAAACACGATGAATGCTTAAAAATCATAAAATCTTGAGCAACTTTTCCGCACTTGCAAACTTATTTTCAGCAGATTTGCAGGCACGATACCAACAACATTGACCACATGGGAAAAACTTATTCTTTTGCGAGAGAACTGGGCGGCGTCCTGATGGAGGAGGCCAGAACCGTCATTGACATACTGATTCCTAAAACCTGCATAGTATGCGGAGAGACATTGACCTCACGCGAAAGGCATCTATGCATAAATTGCCAGGCCGACCTTCCATTGACCTTTTTCTGGGAGCGGAAGAAAAATCCGATGGCAGACAAGGTCAATGCCTTCGTGCAGAAGAGAATAGAGACTGAAGTCAATGCAGGTGAGTCTATTACGCCTGACAAAACCAGTATGGCACAAGCAATGCCGCGTATTCACTACTCCTATGCGGCCGCCCTGTTTTTCTACCACGGCGAGAACAGGTACAAGAAAATTCCCCAACGGCTGAAATATCTGGCGGACATCGATGAAGGCGCTTTTTACGCGGGGATGCTCGGCGAATTCATGAACGACTCGGAGCACTTTTCTGACATTGATTTCATCATTCCCGTCCCGTTGCATTGGGCAAGACAGTGGAAAAGGGGCTATAACCAGGCGGAGGTCATTGCCAATGCCCTTGCGGAAAAATTGGGAGTCCGCGTCAGGACGGACATCCTCCTCCGCCGGAAAAGCACAAAGACCCAGACCAAGTTAGGGGTAGAAGCGAAGAAAGCCAATGTAAACCAAGCGTTTACATTAGCTCCTCATATTCCGGTCCCGAGTGTCCGACATGTCCTGCTCGTCGATGACGTTTTCACTACAGGCGCCACGATGTCAGCCTGCCTGTCCGTCCTCCAGCCCTTCTTCGGCCCAGAAGTCCGAATAAGCTGCGCCACTCTCGGCTTCGTGAACAATGGTTAGAAGGCTGGCGGCATCTGCATACCATTTTGGGTAGTCCCCAAGTCGTCCCGGATAGTTTTTCGTCGGGGGTCAGACATATTTTTCGAAATAGATGCAGGACGCAGGACGATGTTACGGGATTTTTTCGTAAATTGTCGGAATTAATAAACAAAACAGTAATGACTAGCGAAATAAGAAATCCTGAACTCTGGAGAGACGGAGAATTGAAAATCGAATGGGTCAGAAGACATATGCCGCTTCTGGCAGGACTTGAGAAAGAATTCAAGGAAACCAAGCCATTCAAAGGCAAGAAAATAGCATTGTCAGTGCATCTTGAGGCAAAGACAGCCCATCTCTGCGAGATATTGGCAGAAGGCGGCGCCGAGATGTATATCACAGGCAGCAATCCGCTTTCCACACAGGATGACATTGCTGCGGCGCTCGTTCATGAAGGACTGAACGTATTTGCGGTTCACGGAGCCACAGACGAAGAATATATGCAGGGCATAAGACGCGTGATCGAAGTCGGCCCGAACATTATCATTGATGATGGCGGAGACCTTGTCAATATGATCCATACGGAATACAGGGAGCTGATTCCCAATGTGATAGGCGGATGCGAAGAGACTACCACCGGTATTCTGAGGCTTGAGGCCATGAACAAGAAGAAGGAGCTGGAGTTCCCGATGATGCTCGTGAACAATGCGGACTGCAAGCACCTGTTCGACAACCGTTACGGTACAGGCCAGTCAGTATGGGACGGCATCAACAGGACGACCAACCTTATCGTAGCAGGCAAGAATGTAGTTGTCGCAGGCTACGGATGGTGCGGCAAGGGCGTGGCAATGAGAGCAAAGGGCCTCGGAGCCGATGTCATCGTCACCGAAATCGACCCGATCCGCGCAATGGAAGCCGTAATGGACGGATTTAAGGTTATGTCAATGTCAGAAGCCGCTGCAGAGGGCGACATCTTCGTGACTGTCACAGGATGCAATGATGTCATCACTGCAAAGCATTTCCTGAAGATGAAAGACGGAGCAATCTGCTGCAACGCAGGACATTTCGACGTGGAAGTCGCCGTGGCAGCATTGAAAGAAATGGCGGTCAGCCACGCTCCGGCAAGAAACAACATCGAAGCATACAAACTGGAGAACGGCAGGACAGTATATATCATCGCTGAAGGCCGTCTCGTGAACCTTGCGGCCGGTGACGGACATCCGGCAGAAATCATGGACATGTCTTTCGCAATCCAGGCCCTCAGCGCCAAGTATCTCGTGGACAATGAGAAAACTATCGTAAGGGAGAACGGGAAGATGCTCAATGCGGTGCCAAGGGAAATCGACAACGAGGTCGCATTCCGCAAACTCGCGGACTGGGGCATAAATATCGACAAGCTCTCGGAAGAACAGAGCAAATATCTCTACGGAGGCCACTGATTATACAACTAATTACTATTTATTAACTATGTTTGAGAAAAGTGTTTATGTAAGAAGGCGGCAGACGCTGTTGGAAAGAATGAAGGACAGCGCAGCCGAAGGCAGAAGGGGTATTGCCCTGTTTATCGGCAATACGGAGGCTCCTGCACAGTATAAGGACAACTGCTACAAGTTCCGTCAGGACAGCACATGGCTGTATTTCTTCGGAATCGATGCTCCGCTCTATGCGGCTGTCATTGACCTGGACAACGGAGAAGAGACGATTTTCGCGGATGATGTGGAAATCGGTGATATCATCTGGATGGGCCCCCAGCCTAGCGTGGCTTCTATCGCAGCCGGTGTGGGTATCGAGAAATCAGCACCTTACAAGGCGCTCGATGCTGTAGTCGGAAAAGCTGTCGCCGAAGGTCGTCCAGTGCATTTCATAAAGCCTTCAAGGTATTACAATACCATGAAGATCGCATCGCTTATCGGATGCGGAGACGGCGAAGTGGCCGGAAAGTTTTCACTGGCATTGACAAAAGCCATCATTTCCATGCGTCTGGTGAAGGAGGATTGCGAAATCGAGGTTCTCGACGATGCTGCGGATCTCGGATATGAGATGCATTCTGTCGCAAGGGACAGCATCAGAACAGGTATTCTGGAGCAAGAAGTCGTCGGCAAGATGGAGGCTGTTACCCTGTCGAAGGGTTGGGGCGTTTCATTTGCCACAATTCTCACACAGCATGGCGAGACATTGCATAACCATCTGCATGACAAGATTATAGAGCCTGGCAAGCTGATGGTAATCGACGCCGGTGCCGAGAACAATATGCATTATGCTTCCGACTTCACACGTACATATCCGACAAGCGGCAAGTTCACCGCAAAGCAGAGGGATATTTACCAGATTGTGTGCGACTGCAACGAGTTGGCTTTCAATCTCACCAAGCCTGGAACGACATACAGGGACGTGCATATCCAGACTATGGCCCTCATGCTTGATCGGCTCCGCGCACTCGATATCGTCCGCGGTGATGTCCAGAGCATGGTAGAAGCGGGCGTGGCAGGCTTGTTCATGCCTCACGGTCTCGGACATAACATGGGTATGGATGTCCATGACATGGAAGATTACGGCGAGACTTATGTCGGCTATGACGATGATCAGGTGCGTTCTACCCAGCTCGGCCTCGGCAGCCTCAGGATGGCCAGAAAGCTCGTTTCTGGCAATGTCATCACTGATGAACCGGGAATCTATTTCATTCCGGCATTGATAGAGCAGTGGAAGGCGACCAATGCTGACCATGGTTTCGTAAACTACCAGAAACTGGAGTCTTATTATGATTTCGGAGGTATAAGACTCGAAGATGATGTTCTGGTAACTGCGGATGGCGCCCGCAGACTCGGAAGGCACAGACTACCTATCTTCCCTGACGACATCGAGGCGGCAATGAAGAAATAAACTCTTAAACAGTTCCATCTCGGGACAACTTAACGAGGACTTCACATTTAGGGGCTTAGAAGAACAGTTGGAAACAACTTTCAGTTTCTGAGCCCCTTTACAATCCTAATTAACATCAACTATGAAACACAAAATCGTATAGGGGAAGATTGGACTCCGGATAAATACGATTTCACATATAATAAACACATAACCTCTAAATAACATTGAAAATGAAAAAGTTACTTTAGGGTCAGGTTTTTGTCTGTGTCCGCGTCGTCTGTTTCGCTGTGTGATTTCCGGTGCGATTTTCAGTGTGTTTTTCGGTGCGATTTTCGACCCTCTTGACAGGCAGAATCATCTGTAATCGCTTGCATCTCAATTAATTAAGCAATAAGTCTCTTGCCAAGAGGTGCCATTGAAAGGTGGTCTTGACAGATTCCTGTCGTGGCTCTAATCTCGTAATGCACTCAATTTCAGAATCTTACCGCAAATATACCCAGAATCACGCCTGCCAAGAAGGTCGAAATTTTGCGCCTGTCCACGCCATATGGGAATGTGGGTATCATTGTGGCCTGTCCCTATCGTAGAACCATGTTTGAGGGTATCCTTGTTTTGTCACTGTCCACGCTATATGACCAGTACTTTTGATCTCCGGTGCGATTTTCGACCCTCTTGACAGGCAGATTCATCTGTAATCACTTGTATCTCAATTGATTAAGTAATAAGTCTCTTGCCAAGAGGTGCCAATGAAAGGTGGTCTTGGCAGATTCCTGTCGTGGCTCTAATCTCGTAATGCGCTCAATTTCAGAATCTTACCGCAAATATACCCAGAATCACGCCTGTCAAGAGGGTTGAAATTTTGCGCCTGTCCACGCCATATGGGAATGTGGGTATCGTTGTGGCCTGTCCCTATCGTAGAACTATGTTTAAGGGTATCCTTGTTTTTTGTTGCCCATGCCATATATCCATGCGAGTATCGCTGTGGCCTGTCCCTATAGAAGAACTATGTTTGAGGGCATCCTTGTTTTGTCACTGTCCACGCTATATGACCAGTACTTTTGATCTCCGGTATGATCTCCGGTGTAATTTTCGACCCTCTTGACAGGCAGATTCATCTGTAATCGCTTGTATCTCAATTGATTAAGCAATAAGTCTCTTGCCAAGAGGTGCCAATGAAAGGTAGTCTTGACAGATTCCTGTCGCGGCTCCAATCTCGTAATACACTCAATTTCAGAATCTTACCGCGAATTTATCCGGAATCACGCCTGCCAAGAAGGTCGAAATTTTGCGCCTGTCCACGCCATATGGGAATGTGGGTATCGCAGTAGCCTGTCCCTGTAGAAGAACTATGTTTGAGGGTATCCTTGTTTTTTGTTGCCCATGCCATATATCCATGCGAGTATCGCTGTGGCCTGTCCCTATCGTAGAACCATGTTTGAGGGTATCCTTGTTTT
>ERZ1026862.243-NODE-243-length-35594-cov-7.327950_pt1 | contig 35594 bp, 31 predicted proteins | sample MGYA00380161_ERZ1026862 | MGnify/ENA primary metagenome ERZ1026862 (study PRJEB33269, sample SAMEA4719797) | human gut metagenome | biome: human-associated habitat; feature: organic feature; material: feces | place: Cameroon | collected 2013-10 ... | reverse complement strand
CAATTCATCTCCCACCTAAAGAGGAAGGAGTCTTCTTGGAGATTTTAGATAAAATTTTTTTTGTAAACCAAACTTCAGCCCCACGTGAGGTGAAAAGTGTTTTACGCTATCGTTTAAAGTAGCTTGGAGTATTCAATTTCACCAACCTACATAAACTTCATCACGCCTTTTACGCACAATAGAGTTTTATTTTTCTTCATCCTTTGAAGCTGTGATCTGCTTTCCGGTACAACCAAATCTGCGTTGACGCCCGGTGTAATAACTTATAGCATCAGCAAAACATTGTTCATCAAAATCAGGCCACAGCACATCAGAAAAATACATTTCTCCATAGGCTACCTGCCATAATAAAAAGTTGCTAATTCTCTTTTCTCCGCCAGTTCTAATAAGCAAATCCACATCTTGCGGTTCTGCTAATTGAGCGGTTAGATCATCTTCGGTTATTACTTTAGGATCTAAGGCGCCAGCTTGTACTAAAGCCATAAGTTTTTTGGTAGCGTTTAAGATATCCCAACGACCACCATAATTTACCGCAATATTTAAAACCAACCCTTTGTTATCTCGGGTTGCATCTTCAGCATCTTTGATCGCTCGTTGTAATTTAGGGGAAAAACGACTCATATCGCCTATCATGCGTAGCGACACATCATTTTTACACAACGAACGAAGTTCGTGTTCTAAAGCCCACGAAAATAAATCCATCAACCCCATAACTTCATCTTCTGGGCGCCGCCAGTTTTCTGAAGAAAAAGCAAAAAGAGTCAGACATTCAATCCCTTGCTCAGCCGCAAAACGTACACTAGAACGCACCGCTTTAACTGCATTACGATGACCAAAGAGACGGAGTTTGCCACGCTTTTCAGCCCAGCGGCCATTGCCATCCATAATGATAGCCACATGCTTAGGCATGTTTGAGGCAGCTAAATTTTTTAGTTGGGCGATAGTAGTGCTCATGAACTATTGAACCTTTTACTTGGATTCTCTAGGGAAAAAATACAACTTCCCCGAAAGATATTTTCGGGGAAGTTAAGCTTGGAAATTAGATTTCCATCAATTCCTTTTCCTTAGCTGCCAAGGCTTCATCTGCATTCTTGATGTAGCCATCGGTCAACTTCTGGATATCTTCCTGAGCCTTTCTATCTTCGTCTTCAGAAATTTCCTTATCCTTAAGAAGAGCCTTAACATCAGCATTTGCATCACGACGTACGTTACGAATTTGAACCTTGATCTGTTCAACTTCACCACGCACTACCTTAATTAATTCGCGACGACGTTCTTCGGTAAGTGGAGGAAGTGGAATACGAATTGAAGTACCAGCAGTAGCAGGATTTAAACCAAGACCGCTGTTGATGATAGCTTTTTCTACTGCAGAAATAGCACTACGATCAAATACGGTTACTAATAAAGTACGAGCATCTTCAGCGGTAATAGAACCAACCTGACGAAGCGGGGTAGCAGAACCGTAATAATCAACCATCACCCCGTCGAGGATTGCTGGATGAGCACGACCAGTACGAATCTTTGAAAGGTTAGTCTTTAAAGCTTCAATCGCCTTGGTCATTTTATCCTTGGCGGTATTTTTAATGTCATTAATCATAATATTTCTCCGCGCATTGCGCTGTTCGTAAATCAGCAGTTTAATCCCAATTTCCCCAAGATTAACTTGGGGATAACTTTTGGTTATTCACTGCCCTGCAAAATCCGCACAAAGTCCCAAGCGAGACCGCACACGGGATGCTTGGTCAACCAAGACATCAAATTTTTCTTTAAGCTTAAACTTAAAGATTAAATTATTAGTGAATCAGAGTCCCTTCTTTTTCACCACTTACTGCTCTTAATAAAGCCCCTGATTTATTCATGTTGCATACTAAAATTGGCATCCCATGATCACGCGCTAAAATAAAGGCAGAAAGGTCCATAACCTTTAATTCTTTTTCGACCACTTCGCGATATGAAAGTTCACTAAACAAAGTGGCGGTTGGGTCCTTAACGGGATCAGCACTATAAACACCATCTACCTTAGTACCCTTAACCACAGCATCAGCTTCAATTTCGATGCCTCTTAAGCAAGCAGCGCTATCGGTGGTAAAAAATGGATTACCAGTACCTGCAGAGAGAATAACAACTCGACCAGCAGAAAGTTCTTTACGTGCTTCAAAAGCAGAATAAGTAGTAGTTACGCCAGTAATTGGGAAAGCAGAGAATAGAGTAGTTGGAGTCCCAATACGAGTAAGAGCATCACGCATGGCTAAACCATTCATTACAGTAGCCAACATGCCCATTTGGTCTCCAGCTACGCGATCAAGACCAGATTCCGCAAGCTTCGCCCCACGGAAAATGTTACCACCACCGATAACTAAAGCGACTTCAATCCCATGGGCAGTGATATCTTTAATTTCTGCCGCAGTTCTAGCTAAAACTTCAGGATCAATCCCAAAGCCTTCCCCTCCTTCAAGTGCTTCCCCGCTCAGTTTTAACAATACACGACCGAATGCCTTCTTTGAACTCATAAACACTTCCTTAAGTTTTTTTTCCAGCTCTTGGCCCCACGCTTAATCATAAAATGAGGTTATGACCAAAATCTGTTCCTGTAATTTTTACAAAATTCAGAGCATTATAATCTAAAAAGGACTTTTACGCCAAAGTAGAGGCTCTATATTATGCGTAAAAACGCATTCTAAGTAGCGTTAAAAATCTAAACTTGACTCCTTCACTTTTCTTTATATTTTATTTTATTTTTTGTCCCTTGAATTTACTAAGCTTCGAGTCTTAACTCCCACCAGACTTTATATTTACGAAGCCCTGTAGCCCAAAGCAAAAAGGCATCCCTTAGGATGCCTTTTTCAATAGCTTTTAGTTAACAAAGCTCAACTAGTTTTCAGAAAATTACTTCTGAGCAGCAGCTACCTGAGCAGCAACTTCGGCTGCAAAGTCAACAACCTGCTTTTCTATACCTTCGCCAACTTGGAAACGAATGAAAGACTTAACATCAGCGCCCTTAGAAGCAAGAAGCTGACCTACCTTCATGTCTGGATCCTTAACGAATGGCTGACCGGTAAGAGAAACTTCACCAGTGTACTTAGCCATACGGCCAGCAACCATCTTTTCAGCGATTTCTTTTGGCTTGCCAGACTGCATAGCGATATCGATCTGAACCTGACGTTCACGTTCAACGATGTCAGCTGGAACATCTTCTGGCTTAACATACATTGGAGAACAACCGCAAATGTGCATTGCGATGTCCTTAGAGAGAGCTGCGTCGCCACCTACCATATCAACGAGCACACCAATACGCTTGTTGCCGTGAATGTAGAGACCTATATTAGCACCCTTCATCATGGCAAGTCTGCGGATACTCATATTTTCGCCGATCTTTGCGATGAGATTGTTAAGAGTAGCTTCAACGGTATCTTCAGAAGATGGATACTTAAGGCCCTTAACAGTTTCAACATCAGTAGTGTCAGCATCAAGAGCAAGCTGAGCTACGTTAGCGCAGAATTCATTGAAGCCAGCATCTTTAGCTACGAAGTCAGTTTCGCAGTTGATTTCAGCGATAAGAGCTACGCCTTCCTTAGAAGCAGAAACGATAACACCTTCAGCGGTAACACGGCCAGCCTTCTTAGCAGCCTTAGCCTGACCATTCTTACGCATGTTGTCGATTGCAACTTCAATATCACCATCAGCCTGAACAAGAGCCTTCTTACAGTCCATCATGCCAGCGCCGGTACGTTCGCGTAATTCTTTAACAAGAGCAGCAGTAATATTTGCCATTATCTAAATCCTATAATTTGATTCAAACGGTAAAAATCGGGGGCAACGCCCCCGAACATATGATGTCAACAGTGAACCTGGTGACACTCCGAATTATTCAGCAGCCTGTTCTTCTGCAACAGCTTCAGTAGTTTCTTCCTTAGCTTGAGCAGTAGTAAGAGATTCACGGGCTTCATTTACGGTGTCAGCTACAGCCTTGAGGTAAAGAGCGATAGCGCGAATAGCGTCGTCGTTACCAGGGATTACGTAGTTAACGTTATCTGGGCAAGAGTTGGTATCAACAATAGCTACAACAGGGATACCAAGGTTGTTAGCTTCCTTGATAGCGATGTGTTCAACTTCAGCATCGATTACGAATACTACATCAGGGATAGAACCCATGTCCTTGATACCGCCAAAGCTTCTTTCAAGCTTAGCCATAGCGCGAGTACGTTCAAGAGCTTCTTTCTTAGTAAGCTTATCGAAAGTACCATCGGTAGACTGAGTTTCGAGATCCTTGAAACGACGAATTGACTGACGTACGGTCTTCCAGTTGGTAAGCATACCACCTAACCAACGGTGATTAACGTAGTACTGACCGCAGCTTTCAGCAGCAACCTTAACCTGGTCACATGCAGCGCGCTTAGTGCCAACGAAAAGAATCTTGCCCTTGTGAGCGATAGTGTTGCTGATGAAGTTAAGAGCATCATCCATGCAAGCTACAGTCTTTTCGAGGTTGATGATATGCACACCGTTACGAGCACCGTAGATATACTGCTTCATCTTAGGATTCCAGTAACGGGTCTGGTGGCCGAAGTGTACACCAGCATCGAGCATTTCGCGCATTGAAACTTTTGACATTTTAATTCCTTAATATGGGGTTAAGCCTCCACCAGACAGCAGTTTCAACCATTGTGGCACCCCGAAACTACCTTTATATATCAGGTGTGTGTTTTAGAAAAAAATAATAGATTGATAAAAGTTCACAGAAGTTCATTAACACATGAACTAAAACTATCTTCAATCCAACCCTCTGGGCGCTTTCATCCAAATTTAAGAATTAGCGTGGCAAATCTAGCTAACGTGCTTAAATTGTGAGCAAATATTGCGCACACAAAAAGTGCGCCGATTATAAACTCTTTTGCATAAAAAAACAACAAAAAACACCTTCTAAGCAAGACCTTTTTTCCGGCATCGAGGGGAGCAAATTTTTTTGTTCCTCTTTTAGCCTCAAAACAACGTAAAACCCACGCAAAAGAGTAAGAAAAACCCAAGATAGTGGTATAATCAAGACTTGCTGTAAGCGCAGGTTTTGCTCCTGTTTAAGGCTAGTTTGGGTGGGTCGATTTTAAATTTAAAATCACCCCTAAAACTAAGAGATAAGTAACTTTAAACTTTTTAGTTGATGATGCATTTTGCTCACTTAATTTTGCTCGTTTAAGCAAGTAAGTTGAAGTTCAAGCAAAAGTTACTTCCTTCCATAGCTTACATAGCCATTAAATAGCGAACACTACAGCGCACTTTAAAATTGGGGGCCATATTAAATTTATGAACGAATCATCCATCACTTTAAAAAATCAGGAACAGATTGAAAAAATGCGCGTTGCCGGCAAATTAGCCGCAGACGTTCTTACCTTTATTGAACCTTATGTCAAAGCAGGTGTCACTACCCTTGAACTTGATAATTTGATGGCTGACTATATCGAAAACACAGAACATGCCATCAGTGCCTGTTTTGGCTATCAGGGCTACCCTAAATTTACCTGTATTTCTCCAAACGAAGTTGTCTGTCACGGCATTCCTTCTGCCGGACACAAATTGCACGAAGGTGATATCGTAAATATCGACGTTACCGTAATTAAGGACGGATTCCATGGCGATACTAGTAAAATGTTTTTAGTTGGCCATGTTCCTCCAAGAAATGTAAATCTTTGCAAGTGCGCCCAAGAATCCATGTATGCTGCTATTAAGGCCATGGCTCCAGGTCGTAATTTAACTCTCGTTGGTGAAACAATTCAAAAGATTGCTGATAAAGCCGGTTTTTCAGTTGTACGAGATTTCTGTGGTCACGGTATTGGCGAAGGTTTCCATGAAGAACCACAAGTACTGCACTACAAAAATGAAAACAATCTTATCTTAGCCCCAGGTATGACTTTCACCATTGAACCTATGATCAATGCTGGCACTTGGAAAACCAAGGTTAATAAATCAAATGGTTGGACTGTAACCACCGCAGATAAGCAACCTTCAGCTCAATATGAACACACTATTCTCATTACTGAAGATGGGTGCGAAATTTTAACCCACCGTCCAGATGATACTATTGAAAAAGTTCTGCATAATCTTTAAATTTACATCATTAAACTGTCAATTAATAACAACAAACTGACCACTAGTCGAGAGCGTTTAATTTTCTCTGTTTTTACCACCCTATTAAACGCTCTAGTAAAGACTCAGGAGTGAATCTATGAGCACAGCTACTGACTTCTTACCAGACGTTCCAATTACGATGGAAAACGGGCGAGAAGCAATAAAGGCCCAGTTTGAACATATGGCTTTGGACTTTAAAGAAGGAGCGCCGGTTGATGAACTTGTAACCGAACGCACTAACTTTATTGATGCTTTGCTCTTGAGACTATGGCATCAATTTGGCTTTGATCAATTTCCATCCTTAGCTTTAATTGCAGTTGGTGGCTATGGTCGCGCAGATTTACAACCACACTCCGATATCGATATCCTCATTTTAAGTGACGGACCAATTCCTCCCGAAGTAAACTCTATTATCCCGGGGTTTACTAGTCTCATTTGGGATTTAAAGCTCGACCTAGGTCAGTCCGTACGTACTTTTGAGGAATGTATTTTTGAAGGCTCAAAAGACGTAACCATCGCAACCAACCTATTAGAGTCTCGTCTTATTACGGGCAACGAACACGTCTTTAAACGTCTTGTCACGTTAGTTGAAAGTGATGATTTTTGGCCAGCCGACAAGTTCTATACCGCCAAAGTCACCGAACAAAATGAACGTCACCATTACTATAAAGATACGGTGTACATGCTTGAACCGGATATCAAGAACAATCCGGGAGGGTTACGAGATATTCAAACCATTTTGTGGCTAGCTCATAAAAAATGGGGACTCACATCCTTACGCATGCTCCAAAGTAGGCGCTTACTGTCAAGGCTTGAATACTACGAGCTACAAGAATGTCAGGATTTTTTATGGCGGGTACGCTTTGCTTTACATATCTCTATTAACAAACCAGATAACCGCCTCACATTTGATCGCCAACAAAAGGTAGCATCTTTACTAGGATACACGGGCGAGGGAAACACCCCTGTTGAAACCCTAATGCGTCGCTTCTACCAAACGGTACACCGCGTACGCGAACTTAACGAAATTTCCTTGCAACTTTTAGAACGAGATATCTTCCCCGACCGCGAACAACAAGGCGTTATCTACAATCAATATTTCCTCACTAGAGGCTCATTAATCGATATCATCGATCCTAACATCCTCATCAAGCGCCCACAAACAATCCTAGAGCTTTTTGAAGTCCTCACCACCCAAGTAGAAATTACCGGGATCTATGTTGAGTGTATTAGACTTTTACGTAACGCCCGTCGCAGCATCAATTACTACCTTGATGAAAAACCAGAGTGTCGCGAAATTTTTAAGCGCCTTATCAAAAACCCACGCTCTTTAAATGTAGCTTTGCCACTTATGCATGAGCATCACATCATTGCTTTATACATGCCACACTGGCAAGAAATTATTGGGTTAATGCAATTCGATATGTTCCATACCTATACCGTAGACGAACATACCATGCGTGTTTTAAAAAACATTTACACTTTTTCTCAAACCAAAACACAAAACTTTGGCTTCTTCCGTCAAGTGTATCGCCAAATTGAAAAACCTGAGCTCCTTTCTATTGCCGCTCTATTCCATGATATTGCCAAAGGCCGTACCGGCCACCATGCGGAACTAGGTGCACCTGACGCATTATATTTTTGTCAACTCCACGGCTATAACCGCTATGAAAGCCGTATGGTGGCTAAAGTTGTACGCCTCCACTTATACATGTCCATGGTTGCGCAGCGTCGTGATATTTCAGACCCCGATGTGGTCAACGAATTCGCTCATCAAATCGGCGATGAAAACTTTTTAAATCACCTCTACTGCTTAACTGTGGCTGATATTTGCGCTACAAACGACACCGAGTGGAATGGCTATAAGGATTCATTATTTAAGAATTTATATTTTGCTACTCGCGATGCCCTTAGACGTGGTCTAGAAACTCCACCAGACCTTAGACTTCATGTCCGTGAAAACCAACAACGTTCTATGGAAATTCTAAGCAGTATGGGCATGTCACCAATTACCGTATTTAGAATTTGGGCTGGTTTTAAACTCGAATACTTCATCCGCTATAGCCCTGAACAAATTGCGTGGCACACTCAAAATATTTTAAATAACAACAACAATAATAGACCACTTATTCTGTTTGGACAGGATGATAAAATCAACGGCACAGAACTCTTTATCTATACCAAAGATAGTGCCGGACTATTTGCCCGAGTAACCGCCGTGTTAGGTAGCAAGAATCTCAGCATTCTCTCCTCTAACATTTCGAACACTAATAGTGGCTACGCTTTAGACTCATTTATTTTCATTGGCAAAGAAGGTGGACAAGTACCTTTTGAACGGTTAAAGACTTTACGTAAGTCTATTATGACCGCCTTGAAAAACCAAGACAGTCCAATACCAAAAGCCAAGCCGATTCCAAATAAGCTACGCCAATTTAGACACCCAACCATAGTGACTTTTTTACCCGAACGGGACAAAAAGTACACCTCCCTTGAATTGTCAACCCTTGACGTACCTGGGTTACTCGCAAAAATTGGTATCGTGTTCCAAAATAATAATCTTATAATACATGCAGCCAAAATCACTACCACAGGTGAAAGAGCTGATGACTTCTTCTCTATAACTGACCTTAACGGCAACCAGTTAAATGAAGAAACTAAAAACAGTCTCAAAGACCAGTTGATTGCCGAACTTTCAACAGAACTTGAGACCTCAACTAACGTCTCATAGAGACATACATTGGAGAAAAATAGAATGACAGAGCAAGTAAAAGCCGTCATCGAAGCCGCCTATGAACGCATCGCTGAAATTACTCCGCTAAGCGTTGATACGGTAACACGTGAAGCTGTTTTACACACCATTGACATGCTTGATCAAGGTAAAATCCGCGTTGCTGAAAAAGTAAACGGTGAATGGGTTGTAAACCAGTGGGTCAAAAAAGCAGTTTTACTTTACTTCCGCATTAATGAAAATGTAACCACTTCTGTACCTGGCAACATGTACTACGATAAAGTAGACCTTAAGTACTCAAGCTATACCGCTGAAGACTTCAAGCGTGATGGCGTACGTGCCGTTCCTGGTTGTGTGGTACGTAAAGGGGCTTATATCTCTAAAGACGTAGTCCTCATGCCATCATTTGTAAATATCGGTGGTTATGTAGGCGAAGGCACCATGGTTGACACTTGGGTAACCGTTGGTTCATGCGCACAGGTTGGTAAGCACGTTCACCTTTCTGGTGGCGCTGGGATCGGTGGTGTTTTGGAACCTCTACAAGCTAACCCAACCATCATCGAAGATAACTGCTTTATCGGCGCTCGTTCTGAAATCGTTGAAGGTGTGATTGTTGGTGAAGGCTCTGTTATTTCCATGGGCGTATTCTTAAGCCAATCTACTCGTATTTTTGACCGTACCACCGGTGAAACATACTTTGGTCGCGTTCCACCAGGGTCTGTAGTAGTTTCAGGTAGCCTTCCATCAAAGAGTGGCAACTGTAGCTTATACGCAGCCATAATCGTAAAACACGTTGATGCTAAGACCCTCGGCAAGGTTGGCTGCAACGAACTTCTTCGCTCCATTGAAGAAGAAAACATGAAAGCCTAATTCGCTTTCCCTCTAATGCTGAAAAATCCAGGGCTCCAGAGCCCCGGTTTTTTTTAAAATTGAGTGCTCGTTCCTCATCTTTCTTGTTCCTTGTTCCTTGTTCCTTGTTCCTTATTCCTTATTCCTTCTTTTATTTTCCATTTTCAATTTTCCTAATTCTTTTCCACTCAGTAAAAATTCTTCCTCCCCTACTTAGTTTTCTTACTTCGAATCAAGTCCATAAGTCAAGTCCATATTATGGGTGTAATTTAGTTTTCTTGTAAAATATGGACTTGACTAGGATTGGCCTCACACTTCTTTGAGCGGACATGTCACCATGTACACCCTGTGGTCAGCCCCACTCTTCCCTTGAGCAGGCAAGTTCAGGCTTGCACCCTCTAGATAATGCCCATGCTAGGCACACAAAAAAAAGGCATGCCCATATGAGCATGCCTTTAATCGCTTGAATGCTATAGCATTCAATAATTATGCCTTAAGCACCGAAGTTATCGAAGAGGATGTTTTCGTCTTCAACACCGAGGCCGTGAAGCATATCTACAACAGACTTAGCCATCATTGGAGGACCACACATGTAGAATTCACAGTCTTCAGGAGCCTTATGGCCCTTAAGGTAGTTTTCGTAAAGCACATTAGCAATGAAGCCAGTGTAACCAGTCCAGTTATCTTCTGGTAATGGATCACTTAAGGCTACGTGCCAAGTGAAGTTTGGATGTTCTTCGGCCAACTTATCGAATTCTTCCTTATAGAAGAGTTCCTTAAGAGAACGAGCACCATACCAGAAACTAATCTTACGCTTAGAGTTCAAACGCTTGAGCTGGTCAAAAATGTGAGAACGCATTGGCGCCATACCAGCACCACCACCGATAAATACCATTTCTGCATCAGTGTCTTTAGCAAAGAATTCACCGAATGGACCAGAAATAGTAACCTTATCACCCTTCTTAAGAGACCAAATGTAAGAAGACATCTGCCCTGGTGGAATAGTATCCATCTGACGAAGAGGAGGGGTAGCAATACGTACGTTAAGCATGATCAAACCCTTTTCTTCTGGGTAAGAAGCCATAGAGTAAGCACGCAAAATGTGAGTATCAACCTTAGATACCAAATCAAAAAGATGGAACTTTTCCCAATCGCTTCTGTATTTTTCAGGGATATCAAAATCCTTGTATGCAACAGTATGTGGATCTGCTTCAATCTGAATATAACCACCAGCGCGGAATGGTACTTCTTCCCCTTCAGGGATAGCTAAACGCAATTCCTTGATAAAGGTAGCAACGTTATCGTTAGAAATAACAGTACACTGCCACTTCTTTACGCCGAACACAGAAGCAGGAAGTTCAATTTCCATATCTTGGCGTACGCTAACCTGACATGCTAAACGCCAGCCTTCACGTACCTCACGCTTTGACAAGTGACCAAGTTCAGTTGGGAGCACATCCCCACCGCCCTTAAGTACTTTACAACGGCACTGACCACAAGCACCGCCACCGCCACAAGCAGACGGTACGAAAATACCCTGGTTAGCGAGAGAAGTTAAAAGCTTGTCACCAGCTGGAACCTTGATTGCTTTTTTAGGATCACCGTTGATTCCAATATTAACATCACCGGAATTTACCATGAAGGCTCTAGCTACTAAGATGGCAGCAACCAGCACCAACACGATACCGATAAATAGGCCTACGCCCCAAATAATTTCCATGGAATCTCCTTATAACTGTATGCCAGAGAATGACATAAAGCCAAGAGCAATCAAACCAGCGGTAATAAATACCAAGCCAAGGCCATTGATTGCTTCAGGCGCATGAGCATACTTTAGCTTTTCACGAATAGCAGCTAAAAGTACTACCGCTAAAGCCCAAGAAATACCAGAACCTGCTGCATAAACTACAGATTCACCAAAATTGTACTCACGCTGTACCATGAAGGATACGCCACCGAAGATTGCGCAGTTTACGGTAATGAGTGGTAAGAAGATACCGAGAGCCGCATATAGGCTTGGTACAAACTTATCCAAGAACATTTCGAGAATCTGCACAATAGCTGCGATAACCCCAATGTAGGTAATAAAGCCAAGGAATGAGAGGTCGAGACCAGTCTGAATCGCATTTGGCTTAAGTACGTAGGTATAAACCAGATTATTTGCAGGTACTGCAATCATCTGAACTACGACAACGGCAATACCGAGGCCGATAGCAGTCTTAACCTTCTTTGAAACCGCGAGGAAGGTACACATCCCGAGGAAGAAGCTTAAGGCCAAGTTTTCGATGAAAACTGCCTTGATAAATAAACTAATATAATGTTCCATTATGATGCATCCTCACGGCTGGTATCATATTCTGGCTTATGCGCAACATGAGTAAGTCTGTTGGATAACCAAATAAGGAGACCGATTAAGAAGAAGGCACAAGGAGGCATAAGCATGAAGCCGTTAGGCACATACCAACCACCGTTGTTCACAGTCTTCATGAGTTCGATACCAAACCAGGTACCAGAACCAAACACTTCACGGACAGTACCAAGTAGGCAAAGAATGAGTGCGTAACCAACACCATTACCAAGACCATCAAAGAATGAAGGCATTGGAGGATACTTCATCGCAAACGCTTCCGCACGACCCATTACGATACAGTTAGTAATGATAAGGCCTACGAATACTGAGAGCTGCTTAGAAAGTTCATAAGAGAACGCTTTGAGCAACTGGTCAACAACGATTACGAGCGAAGCAATTACGGTCATCTGTACAATAATACGTACACTGTTCGGAATATACTTACGAATTAGAGAAATTACCAAGTTAGAACATGCAACTACGGCAGTTACCGCTAAACCCATCACGAATGCAGTCTTCATGTTTGAGGTTACAGCGAGTGATGAACAGATACCTAGTACCTGCATCATAACTGGATTGTCATGAATGAGCGGCTTGGTAAACGCTTCTTTGTTAGAAGGAATATCCATTACTTCACCCCATTTTTCTGAATGTTCTGCAAGAACTTGCCATAGCCTGATTCACTAGCCCAGAACCTGACAGAGCGAGAAACACCATCACTAGTCAAGGTAGCACCAGAAAGAGCATCTACTTGATACTCAGGCTTTTCAACCTTCTTAAGAACTGCAAATTCAACGGCACCATTAGCATAGAAAATCTTCTTCTGCTGCCACTTTTGAGTCCAATTAGGGTTTTCAATTTCTGCACCAAGACCTGGAGTTTCACCATGGCTATAGTACTTAACGCCTAAAATGGTATTACCATCAGTGCTAAGAGCAAGGTAACCATACATTACAGACCAAAGGCCTTGACCATAGAAAGGTAAAATTACCTTGCTGTAGCCACCAGCTGACTTAACGAGGTAAACTGGCATGTACTTTGAAATCTGACGAATCTTTGCTAAGTCAGCATCAGCGCTAAGAGTGATGTTCTTACCTGCAAGCTTAGAATTGCTTACAAAGTCAAAATCATCAGCAGTCACGCCAGCACCAGCTACGTTAGCTACTTCTTGAGCAGGTACAAATTCACCGGTGGCCACATCAAGCAAACGAGCTTCAATGTTCTGAGCATAAACATCAGATACCTTTTGCCCGTCAGCAACACTAACGTCAGCTGCAGCCAAAATACTGAGTTCACGGTCAACCTTGATAGACTGCTCTTGAAGGCTCTTAAGAGAAACAACAGCAGTACATACAAGCAATGAACATACAAAGCAGAGGAGGCCGGTTACACCGAATACCTTAAAAATAGAATCCTGTTTAGCCATTTATTTAGCTCCCACTACTTGAGGTCTAGAGGCAATCTTTGTTCTGCGGTTGATGTTTCTCTGAGTTACGATGTAGTCAAAGAGAGGAGCCCAGCAGTTAGCAAAGAGGATTGCCAACATTACACCTTCCGGATAAGCCGGATTAACAACTCGAATGAGCACTACCATAAAGCCAATAAGGAAACCGAAAGCATATTTGCCCTTTGAAGTGAAGGCAGAAGATACTGGGTCGGTTGCCATAAAGAAGATACCAAAAGCAAAACCGCCTAATACAAGGTGATTAATAGCATCTAAGGCAAACATATGGTTGGTGGTTGAACCAATAGCGTTGAACATCAAAGAAGTTAATACAACCCCAAGAACACCACTTACGATGATACGCCATGAAGCAATACCCATGAACACTAAAGCGAGACCGCCAATGAGGATACCTAAAGTAGAGCCTTCACCGATACAGCCTGGGATGTTACCGAGGAACGCATCAGCAGTAGTGTATGAACCAAGGTTACCATTTTGGCTGAAGAGGCTAAGCGGAGTAGCACCAGAGAAACCATCTACCGGTACCCATACCTTATCACCTGAAATCTGTGCTGGGTAAGCAAAGAACAAGAAGGCACGGCCCACGAGAGCTGGGTTCATGAAGTTACGGCCAGTACCACCAAAGATTTCCTTACCGATGAGAACACCGAAAGAAATACCTAAAGCAGCTTGCCAAAGTGGGATGGTTGGTGGAACGATCAAAGCAAAGAGAATAGAAGTTACGAAGAAACCTTCATTTACTTCATGCTTACGAACGATACAGAAGATAACTTCCCAGAATGCACCTACCGCAAATACTACAAGGTAAATAGGAAGGAAATAAACTGCACCAATAAGCATCTTGCTGTAAAGGCCAGCGTCAGAAGTTAAAGTACCACCTAACATCTGAACAATAGCATAATGGTAATTTTCACCAAAAAGAGAATGAGAAGTTTGGGCAACTTCAATAAAGCTCTTAAGAGCTTCAATAGTCTGATTACCAATGTTGTACCAACCCCAGAACATAGCTGGGAATACGGCAAAAAATACCATGATCATCATACGCTTTAAGTCGATGTTATCGCGTACGTGAGTAGTAGTATTCTTAGTTACATTACCCTGGTTGTAAAGGAGGGTAGCAGTCCCTTCAAATAGAGGGAACAATCTTTCAAGTTTGCCACCTTTGGCAAAAAGTGGTTCAACTTTCTTAATAATGTTATACAGCACGTTAACCCTCCAATTCGATTCTGGTCAGGCATTTGCGGAGCAAACGACCGTATTCGGTCTTGCCCGGACAAACGTAGGTGCATAAAGCCAAATCTTCTTCATCGAGTTCAAGGCAACCAAGAAGCTTAGCTGCATCAGTATCGCCAATTTCAATAGAACGAAGAAGCTGAGTTGCAATAATATCGAGCGGCATAACGCGTTCAAAATTCCCGATAGGCACCATAGCACGTGAACCACCGTGTACACCGGTATTGATGTCGTAGCTACGTGGAGGAATGAGGCAGCTTAAGAAGGTTCTAGTTACAGAGTGCTTTCTTGCGCCAGGCATGAGCCAGCCTAAGAATTCAGGCTTGTCACCTTCTGGAATTACGCTAATCTGCTGGTGGAATCTGCCTAAATAATCAAAAGCAGCTTCTGCTTTGTGACCATTTAAAACTGAACCAGAAATCACACGATAATCAGAACCAGTAAGTTCACCAGCGCAAAGTTCAGAAACACAAGCACCAGCTACAGTTCTAACTAAACGTGGAGTACTTACATTAGGGCCACCTAAACTTACAATGCGTTCATTGTAAATTTCGCCACTTCTAAATAGGTAACCAATTGCAATAACGTCTTGGTAACCAATTGACCACATAATATGGTTTTCAGAAGCAGGGCTTAAGAAATGCATGTGAGTGCCAGCAAGACCTGCTGGATGCTTACCACAGAACACTTCTTCCTTAACACGTGGGTTTTTGCTCACAGGAAGAGATGCTTCACCCTTACATACATAAACCTTACCATCAGTAAGTGCAGCCAGCACACTTAAACCATCAACGAAGGCTTTTTCGTGAGTTGCAATAATTACGGTCGGATCTGCTGCGAGAGGATTGGTATCGATTGCAGTTACAAAAATATTATCAGGCACTGATTTAACAGCTGGAGCCTTGCTGAATGGACGAGTTCTAAAAGCTGTCCATGCACCAGATTCAACAAGCTGGTTCTGTACTTCTTCACGAGAGAGATTATCAAGCTCTTCAGCAGAATAGGCCTTAAATTTTTTGCTGCCTACGGCAGTAGGATCGATTTCGATTACTAAGGATTGAAATACTCTTTTTGCGCCGCGGTTGATTGCAACTACCTTGCCGGATACCGGCGCAGTGAACTGCACGCCAGGATTCTTTTTGTCAGTAAAAAGAACCTGACCCTTTTCAACTGACTGACCGGCTTCCACTAACATGGAAGGTTTAAGACCGTGATAGTCACTGCCAAGTAAAGCAACATGCTTTACAGCCTGGCCAACACTAATCTTCATTTCCGGCTTGCCACTTAGAGGGATATCTAATCCTTTCTTAATATTTATCATGGTATTTCCAGAGAATAAATGGCAGAAAAGCTAAAAATGTCAAAAGACACACCTAAAATACAATACACATTTTCGAAAAAACTTCTCGCTGAAAACGCGTAAAGATCTGCCCTATATTCTACCACAAAGGCATGTATTTTTGACACAATGCGCACATATTTCAAAAAATTTAACGTCGTAACGAGGCCAAAATATACTTTTAACACTAGAGAATGCGTCAATTTCTGAAAACCACTTCTCCCTTAAAGCAAAGTTGACCATAAAAATCACACTTTGACAACTTTAAAGCTCGTAACTAACAATTTCTTTCATTTATTTGCCTCTGAACTTGTACTAAGATGGCAAAAAATACGCGTTAATTTGGCTTTACAGAATTGTCCTTCCAAGGGGCAACATATATAAGCATCACCATCCCAGGAATGGCTAACGCATAACAAAAGATAAAGAAATGCTCCCATCCTAACCACTCAACAATATAGCCTGTACTTGCATTGCAAACCGTCCGTGGAATAGCCGAAAGGGCGGTAAAAATCGCAAGCTGAGTAGCCACAAATTGATGGGAGGTTTCACGGCACATATAAGCTACAAAACAGGCTGTTCCAAGGCCCGCTCCAAGACTTTCCGCGCCGACAACTATGGCGAGCAATGTTTTGCTTGGAAACTCAAATCCCACCCCACTAAATAGTGGATTTTCCACCAAAATTCCCCCAAGATTACCAACTTGGGTTAAAAGCGTAGCCACAAAATCTGGATGCTTCCAGGCATGCGCAATAAACACATAACCCAAAATAGTTATAATTTGCCCGACCCCAAAAATCCACAGGGCTCTATTTATGCCGATTTTTAGCATTAAGATCCCCCCAGCAAAACCACCTATGACCATTGTCCACAGCCCAGCAGTCTTGTTAATAATCCCAATGCTACTCTTAGAATACCCCATATCCATATAAAACGGCGTCGCTAAAGCTGTAGCCATACTGTCGCCAAGTTTATATAAAAAGATAAATGAAATAACCCCGATAGCTCCAAGCACGCCTTTTCGTTTTATAAATTCCACAAAAGGTAGATAAACCGACTCTAGTAAAGTCCGAGGCACGGCGCAGCACGCAGGTTCCTTGATAAAAATGGAAGCCAAAATCCCCGGCAACATAAAAAAAGCCGTAATCGGAAATACAAAGTGCCATGAAATATATTCACTTAAAATTAGCGATAAACCGCCCGGAATCATGCCTGAGATCCGATAAGCATTAACAAAATAAGCATTCCCTAGCCCCAATTCTTCATCAGCTAATATTTCACGGCGGTAAGCATCTAAGGCCACATCTTGAGTAGCCGATAAAAATGCAATTAAAGTACATAGCCCCATAACAAGAGTTAAATTAGCCAACTCATAGCTTGAACCAAATACCGCAAATTTAAATGTTTCACCCGGCGTAAAAAAGCCTAATCCCGCAATTAACACCGTTAAACCTAGTTGGGTTAACAACATCCAACTACGTCTACGCCCACACCGCAACACATTGTAGCGATCCAAAAATGGGGCCCATAAAAACTTCCAAATATATGGCACCGTCACTAAAGAAAATAACCCAATATCTTTAAGATCGACATTGGCATCTCGCAGCCATGCCATGACTAGATTAAACAGCAAATAAAGCGGTAAACCTGAACTAAATCCAAGAACCACGCAAATAAACATGCGCATGGAAAAAATACGCTTAAGCGTAGCCCCTACTTCACCTTTGCCCTGGGGTTTACTTGAGGTTGAAGCTATGCTTTGAGATTCTTGTTCTTGGGCCATTTAAGCACCTCTTGCGCTAAAAATCTTGTTTCGATTTGTTCTTACCTTAGTAAAAAGGAGCTGTCTTGCAGCTCCTTTTTATGCTTAGATCATTTAAGAACCAATTACCGTTCTAAAAAAGCCGACAAATTAATCACGGAAGTTATTGAACTGGAATGGTTGCCCTAATTCAGCTCCACGAATAAGAGCTATCACTTCTTGTAAATCGTCACGCTTTTTCCCAGTTACACGAACAGTTTCACCTTGAATTTGGGCGGTAACTTTAATTTTAGAATCTTTAATGATTTTGACTAACTTTTTAGCCATAGCTTGTTCAATCCCACTCTTAAGCTTAACTTCTTCATTAAAGCGACGACCTGACTGTTCTGGAGTTTGAAAATCAAGACTTGCCGGATCGATCTGGCGCTTAGCCATTTTATCGCGCAAAATATCATTCATCTGCTGAATTTGGAAGTCCGCATCAGCTGCAACTTTAATCAATTTATCTTTTTCGTTAAGCTCAAAAGAAGCATCAACCCCACGAAAATCGAAGCGGCATGAAATTTCACGATTAGCATTATCCACAGCATTTTGGACTTCATTCATCGCAAGTTCAGACACAATATCAAAAGAAGGCATTGTTAATCTCCTCTAAAGATGGACTTTTCCACCTCGGTTATTAAAAGAAAAAAATTTTATTCGATTGTTTTGGAACCACAATAGCTCTAAGCTTTAAGCCAAAGATTCCATGGAATCTAGGAACCTAAGTTAGTTTAACCTTTGTTTTCCGTCAATTCTTAACTAGTCTTGGCGCGCAAGCTTTTGGGCTAAAGCCAAAACCGATTCATGATCCATCCCATAGGTCCGATAGATCTCGTCACATGTAGCCTGTTCCACAAATTCGTCAGGAATACCCAAATTATATACCCCGGCCCCTAATCTGTTTTTAGCTACATAAGTCGCCACTGCTTCACCGACCCCACCGCTAATCATGCCATCTTCAAGCGTAATCAGCCATTTATGGCTAAGCGCTTGAGTTTTGATGCAAGCTAAATCAAGAGGCTTAATACAACGCATATTAACTACAGTAAAATCGGCATTAACTTCCGCAAAATAACGTTCAACATCCTTGATTAAAGGCCCCCACCCCACTACACACACGTCTTTACCTTGGCGTAATACTTGAGCTTGCCCCACTTCAATAGTTTCTTCGTCATCCTCTGTAAAGTCATTACAATCTTTACCAAAGCCACGTGGATAACGAATAGCCACCGGGGCATTAAGTTTGGCTGCAGTATTTAACATGCGCCACATTTCAACAGTGCTAGCCGGAGCAAAGAAGATAAATCCCGGAATTGCTCGTACAAACCCAATATCAAACACCCCTTGGTGTGTTGGCCCATCAGGCCCAACTACGCCCGCACGATCAATTGCCACAATAACAGGGGCTTTTTGAATAGCCAAATCATGAATAAGTTGGTCATACGCACGTTGCAAGAACGTTGAGTAAACGGAAACAACGGGCATTAAGCCACCAACTGCCATACCTGAAGATAGTAAAACAGCGTGTTGTTCAGCAATCGCCACATCAAAATACTGCTGAGGGAATTTTTTTGCAAATTCACTCATGCCCGAACCGGTGCACATAGCAGGAGTAATCCCCATGAGCTTTGGGTTTTGGGCCGCCGTTTTCATTAACCATTTACCAAACAAGTCAGAATAAGTAAAAATTTTGGTATCTTTAGGCTTTTGGATCCCTATATCCATATTGAATTTAGGCACCCCGTGGTAGGCTGACGGATTTAACTCGGCCGGTGTATAACCTTTACCTTTAGTAGTTGTAATATGAAGTAGCTGTGGCCCATCTAAACTACGCATATTACGCAGTACTGAAATTAGTGTTTCTAAATCATGTCCGTCTATTGGACCAACATAATTAAACCCAAATTCTTCAAAGATAGTTCCCGGAACGACCATCCCTTTTAAGTGTTCTTGAGCTTTTAAAGCAAAGTCACGAATCAAAGGCACATTATCTAGCACCTTTTTGCTACTTTTTAGCAGACGGGCATACGAAGGACTACTTATCCACATCGCTAAATGTTTAGCCAATGAACCCACACTCTCCGAGATACTCATTTCATTATCATTAAGAATAATGAGCATGTTTTCTCCGAGATCGCCGGCGTGATTTAAAGCTTCAAAAGCCACTCCACCTGTAAGCGCTCCATCACCAATCACGGCAGCCACATGATGACCATTATGTTGCACTCTATTAGCAATGGCGATCCCTAATGTCTCCCCAATGGAAGTACTAGCATGGCCCGTAGAAAATACATCATAAGGACTTTCCTCCCGCCAACAAAACGGATGAAGCCCGTGTTTTTGTCTAATAGTGGCTAAAGTATCACGACGCCCGGTTAAAATCTTATGTGGATACGCTTGATGCCCTACGTCCCAAATAACTGAGTCATTAGGAGTATCGTAAACATAGTGAAGCGCAATTGTAAGTTCCACCACCCCAAGACCGGAGGCCAAATGACCACTAGTTTGACTGACAGTTTTAAGCAAGAAATCTCTAAGTTCTGTAGCTAATGTTTTTAGCTCTTCAACTGTCAAACCGCGTAAATCTCGTGGGTCGTTAATGCGATTAAGAATCTTATAGTCTTCCAAGATACCATCCCGCGCCGCGCCAAGGTCGGCCGCCAAAAACTTTAATGATCCCGTGATACAATAAAATCAGCAAAGTCACACAATACCTGAGTATCGTGCGCTGTAGCTTTTAAACTATCTTTAGCTTTATTGGCTAAATCCAAAGCATACTTTTTAGCAGCCTCTAGTCCCATGAGACGAGGGTAAGTGCTTTTTTCTTCTGCTTCGTCTGAGCCTTGTGGTTTACCCAAAGTTTCTGTATCAGAAATAATATCGAGCACATCATCCCATACTTGGAACGCAAGCCCAATACCACGAGCATATGAGGCATAAGCTTCCTTGGTACCTTGGGGCAGAGTAGGATTTAATAACAAACCTAAATCAACTGCGCTTTCAATTAAAGCCCCAGTCTTGTGGCGATGCACCTTCTCTAATGCTTCTTGGCTAACCAATAAACCTTCAGCTTCAAGATCTAGTTCCTGACCTCCGCACATCCCAGCGTAACCACTTCCCCGCGCTAAAACTTTATACATTTCAACTAGGTTAGCAGTTAAACCACGGGCTGCAAACTTTTCCGCTGCAGTACCTAAAATTTCAAAAGCCATAGTCTGCAGAGCATCACCAGCTAAAATAGCAGTAGCTTCACCAAACTTTACATGACAAGTTGGATGACCACGTCTTAAGCTATCATCGTCCATCGCCGGTAAATCATCGTGAATAAGAGAATAAGCATGAATACATTCAATAGCAGCAGCCGGCGCATCAGCTAAATCGTAATCAATACCTAAAGACTTAGCGACGTTATAAACTAAAAACGGACGCACTCTTTTTCCACCTAGCAATACGCCATAAGCCATAGCGTCACGTAATTTCGGGGCAACTTCCGGTAAATTGTCTAGATATGCTTTGAGGTAGTTATTTACCCGCTCTTGGCAATAAACCATGTTTTCTTTTAAATTCATCTTTTAATCCGCCCGGACTATCCACATTTAAAATCATGTACCTAAAACTTAACGTCACTAGAAAAAGCTTAATCCAAAGCTTATCTAGCGCAGCGCTAAAAAGCCTTTAGCTAGTGTAATTAAATTTTGCTTTAATTCTAGTTATACAGACCTTTGGCTTTAAGTCGTAAACCTGTTATATGTTTTTTTGTTTTTGTTTGTTATTTTTTGTCAACTAGCTAAACTAAGCTCTAGCTACTTAATCTAAAGCTTATAAACAAGCTAATTTAAAGAAATTTTAACGAGCTGCTTTGTCACCTAAATCAGTTGCTTCCGGCGCAAAATTACGTTCACGTAAAGCTCGTTCACGCCCTGCAGGAGAAGCGTTATATACTTCTGCTATTCTATTACGGGCCTCAGTTAAACAACGGCTACACTCAGCAATTAAATTCATGCCTTGCTCATAATTACGAACTTGCTCTTCAAGGGTTAATTTTTGCCCTTCCATATCAGAAAGCATAGATTCAATTTGGGCCATCATTTCTTCAAAACTAGGCTTGGTTGTTGGATTAGCATTTGGTTCCTGTAGCAAATTATCATTCATACTGGTCATACCATCACCTACAAAAAGAAACGAAGCCTAAACCTCGAAGCCTAAACCTCAAAATATGCAACTTCGACGCTCACTAACCTAATTTAGCTATATTTACGCTCAAAACATAGATTTTTAGGTCAAAAACGCCCAAATTATACCACGTTAACGCACTTCTCACAAAAACAGTGTAATTAAAGAAAGAGACCAACATACAATTCATGAACTATGTTACATTATTGTATTTTTGCCTCACTCTATTTATGCAACCAAAAGGTTTCAAATGGATAGTAAAAAACATAACATTGGCCTCACCCATGCAAATAAACACTTACCCCGTTTAGCCATTATCGGCGCAGGGAGCATTGGCTTACTGTTTTATCATTTACTAAAATCTTCGCATCGGTTCGATCCATTTTTTATTGAGCCAAGACCTTCGCACCAAGTTTGTAAGCACAAATCATTAGCGTTTTGGGACCTCGGATTATCGTATCACCAAGCTCTTGTTACTAGACCGAAGGCTTTATTACACGCAGAGGCCCTCATTATCACCACTAAAGCTTTTTCCGTGGCTTCAGTTTGTGCCCAAGTTAAACCTTACCTCCAAGCTAAATGCCCTGTAATAATAGCCGCTAATGGCCTCGGCGCCGTAACCAAAGCCCAAGAAAAACTACCTAAAGGCCAACCAATTTTTGCGGCTATCACTGCGCATGGAGCCATGAAAAAACACAACTGTTGTTTCCATCGTGGCGTAGGCCCAACCTTTATAGGCCCAACTATGAGCTTAAATAACTCTTATGTGCCTAAGTTCTCCTTTGTTCCATCCTCCCCTTTAATTAACGCCATAGCCCAAGCTCTTAACGGCCAAAGAGTACTCGATGTTTCCCCTTACCTTCTAAAGAAGCTTAGTGCTAATGCGGTAATCAATCCGTTAACTGCTCGTTATCAATGCTCTAACGGCGAACTTTTAAAGTCTAGTTACCAAGCTGTAGTTGAAGACCTCTGCTCTGAAATTACCCCAATATTGCAAGCTTTAGGCCTAAACACCACTAAAACAGAACTTTTGACAACGGTAAAAACCATTATGAAAGCGACCGCGACTAACTTTTCTTCTATGGAACAAGATGTGGCCTATGGTCGCCTCAACGAAGTGGAATACATTCTTACCCCGCTTATTAAGGTCGCCAATAAAAACAATCTACCTGCACCACTTTGTCAACAATTAGAAAAAGAATTAATGTGTAACCAAACTCCCAAAACTTAACCTAACAAGCCACAATAAAGCTTTAAAAGTGTGATACATTACTGACACGATCCTTAAAATTATTTATCGATGTTTTAAGGATGTTTTTACTTTCTTTATTTCAAGGAGAACACTTATATGCCAAATGCATTAATTATCATGGCTACAGGCGCGGAAGAATTAGAATCTATTTCTGTTATTGATATCCTTCGTCGAGGCGGAGTTGATTTAACCATGGCAGCCCTTACTTTAAATCAAAGTCTTGAGGTGGCATGCGCGCATGGAACTGTTATTAAAGCAGACACTACCCTAGAACAAGCTGCCACCACCAAATTTGATGCGGTAATAATTCCTGGTGGGTTACCTGGTTCTAACAATTGCGGGGCTTCTCCTCTTGTAGGTTCTATCCTAAAAGAACAATTTGCCGCCGGCAAACTGATTGCTGCTATCTGTGCTGCTCCTGCTTTAGTGCTCGCTAAACATGGCATCCTTAACCAAAATATTCCGGCGACAGGCTACCCTGGGACCGAACAATATCTACCGCAAGCCAAATCTGATAACGTAGTAATTGATGAAGCTCATAACATTATTACTAGCCGTGGTCCTGCTACCGCTATAGATTTTGCACTGGCAATTTTAACGCACTTAACAGACCGAAAGACTGCGAATAAAGTCGCTCAAGACATGTTGGTAATTTAGGCAAAACACTAAACCTAAATTAGCTCCTAAAATAAGAAAGGCTGCCACTTAATCTGAGAGTGACAGCCTTTTTACTTTAAACCATGTTAATTAAAGGTTGGAACTTTATATGCTTAACGTCTATATCGCCAAACAATATTTTTGATTACTCAGCTTTAGCTACGGAAGAGTTGGTGGCTTCTTCACTTTCCGCGTTTGCTCGGCACACTGCACAACCACCGACTTCAGGACGGTACACCTTCACATTTTGGTAACCTTGATCCTTTAGATACATGGCTTGCATTTTACTCATAACCCCTTGGTCACAGTAGAGTAAGTATGTTTTTAATCGATCAAGTTTTGGAAATTCAGTTGCAATTTTAAAGAACGGAATTTCCAAATGATCACGTTCAAGGTCCTTAAGCGGATGCTTATCTATTTCGTCTTGGGCTCTGATATCAACTACTACTTCATTGAGTCCGACAAAAGCGGTAACCTCAACTTCACCAATAGTCTTTTTAGTATCATTAGGTACTTCACGAATATCCATCCACTTTGAAGAGGCTACTGCATCTTCAACTAAAGACATATCCATTAAAGCTTCTTGTTCATCCACAAAGGCTGGATTAGCCTTAACTGTTGGTCGGTCAGAAATTACCCCACAATATTCAGGCATCGATTCAGCAAAATGGGCGGTCCCAATTTTACGCGCACAATCGATGATATCTTGTTTATCACTACAAATTAATGGACGTAAAACTAACTTTGAAGTTACGCGGTCAATAACTGAAAGATTAGTTAAAGTTTGGCTTGATACTTGACCTAAACTTTCACCTGTAACCAAAGCTTCAACTTTCATTTTATCGGCAATTTGCGCAGCTACACGCATCATCATGCGTTTAAGCACCACCCCACGGATACTATGATCTGTCTTAGTTAAAATTTCGCCGATAATCTTTTCAAAAGGCACGGTAATGAAACGTACTTTATGTGAAGAACCAAATCGTTCCCATAAATAAAAACTTTCTTGCTTAACGCCAATTTCATGAGCATTACCACCCATATTAAAAAAGAGGTAATGTACACGACAGCCACGTTTAATAAAATCATAAGATGACACCCCAGAATCAAAGCCACCAGAGATCAAACTGATTACATCTTCTTGGGTTGATAATGGATAACCACCTAAACCTGTACTAATCTTAGTAATGAGGTATAACTTTTCATCATCAATTTCGAGCTGAATCGTCATATCAGGATGTGTTAAACGCACCCCGCCTGATGGAAAGTTCTGATTTAACCCGCCCCCCACATAACGCTCAACTTCGATCGAAGTAAATTCCTGCTTACCCTTACGTTTTACACGCACGCAAAAGGTTTTACCTGCTAATTGGTGGCCATAGATAGCAGCTGTTTTTTCATAAATATCGTGTAGATCGGTATAGTTATACTCTTCTACACTAAGCACTGTTTGAATCCCTGGAATTTCAGTGAGGATCTTAGTCACTTCGTCTACTGTTGGTAGATTTGGATTTTCCACCGGATCAACCCGAACCACAAGCTTATCCCATTCAATACGCACGTGACAAATAATGCCACGACGAGTAAAGACATTACGAATATTACTCTGCAAAACCTTAGTCATTCTCTGGCGTACAGTTTTGCTCTTTACTATCATCTCAGGAAAAAGTTTGATGATATATTTCATATGTGGCTCCGGTCATAAGGAAGGTGGATTTATTAGGGCTTTAAATTTAAAACGAGGTCAACTTAGGCTCTAACAAAGGAAATTTTAACGATTAACTACACTATAGCAGCAAGCACCATAATTTAATTATGGCCCAACTGTTAAAGCTCAAATACAAAGTTAAAGCCCTAAAATTTCATGTCGCAGTCAGCCAAATTTCTGACTACTAAAAATTAAGCAAGGCGCCTTCACCATGTTCTAACTATGAACAAGTAGCAAGTGGCACCTTGAGGTAATTAACTTTAATTGCTAGTTTAAGGTAAGAAGAAGAGCGCTTTTAACGGGCGCCCATCTTCAAATTTAGCCGGGTATATTTCGGCGCAAAATTTTGTTTTTTTTAGTTAGCTTTAATTAGCGTGAACGAAACTCGTATCATCCCCACTCAAGTTAGACTCTAACGCTATCTAAGGCCCTCACTAAACAAAATTAGTCGTGCTTATGGCAACAACATTCATGATCTTCATCATGATCATGGTGATGATGACCGTGGCCACCACAACACTTGTGTTCGCCTTCATGAGCTTCGTCGTGTTCGTGATGATGACGGCCACAGCACTTATGATCACCTTCTTCATCATGGTCATGATGGTGGTGCCCACAACAGCAATGATCTTCTTCGTGGTCATGGTCATGGCAACAACCATGTTCCCCATGTACATGGCCATGCTGAATTTCAGATTCAGTAGCTGCACGTACATTTTCAATTTCGATCATGTACTTTAAAGTTTTACCAGCAAATGGGTGGTTGCCATCAACTACAACTTTGTCTTCCTTAATAGAAGATACAGTAAGTGGCATTTTACCAAGATCGGTATCAGCAAGGAAGGTATCACCTTCATTAAGTTCCATCCCATCAAAAAGGTTACGATCTATTTCCTGAACTAAACCTGGATTATATTCACCATAACCAAGTTCTGGGGGAACTACTGCGTTAATCTTATCACCAGCTTCGTGACCGATAATTGCATCTTCAAAGCCTTTAACTAACTGATCATGCCCAATAAGCACTTCAATAGATTCGCGATTTTCCACATTAAGTACGCGGTTTTCTTCGTCAGTTACAATAAAATCAAGCTTAACTACAGTATTCTTCTCAATCTTCATAAAATCTAGTCCTTTTACATCAAACGGTTCAATTATAACATAGTGCGCTATAAATTTTCTCAGTTATATAAATCCGAGCCTTTAACCTGTACGCACCTTTTAACTTTGCCTTGCTAGGGCCCGCAAAAAGCATTTATTTTTATTTAGTTACATAGTATTTCATTAAAGGATCACCTCAACAATTACTCAACCGTAACTAAAGCTACATTACCGCACATAACACTTTAATTTTTTAAAACATTCAGTATTATTAACTAGTTATCAATTAGTTTTGGAGTTATTATATGTCTGTCGTTACGAATGTTGCCCCGCAAAATGCTTCCATCACCCCACGTCAGGATCTTGCTCTTTTGCCTACTGCCGATGAATGGGTAGAACACGCTAAATTACTCCTTAAATTTTGGTTACAAGATGAAGCCAAAGGAAACCCAATCGGCAATTTCCCTACTTGGCGCAATAACGATGGCACTCTGATTGGCGGAGCTACCCAGGACACTAATTTAAACTCTACTACCCCAAACTCAGCTCCCGCTAATTTAACTCACGAAGCACCCCGTGATTTAAAAATTTTGCTCGCTCATTACTGCGTTGATATCAACACACTTTTAAAACGCCAATACGTCCGCATGATGTCACGTCAAACTTTTGCGTATGGCGCTCTCTTTAATCTAACTGGGGATCAAGAAGCTTTAAAACTTCATGAAGCAGGCGTTCGTTATCTGCTTGATCATGCACGCGATGAACATGGCATTTTTTATACCTTTTTCACAGCAAATGAAGCCCACGCCAACGTCAACTCAGATGAACAACAGTTTTCCAAGCTTAAATCAGGCCACCCAAAACTAGAGGAACGCGCTATTCAAGATTTGTGTGGCGCCACCTTAGGGTTAGCTATGAATGTATATCTCACCCATTCACAAGAATCCCTAGATGCGATCGAAACCATTCGCAAATACATCTATACCTACTGCGCCGATGAACATAGTCGCATTTTAAAGTGGGTGCTTAAAGATTTTGAAGCCGATAAGGCCAAAGATATACAACTTTCGCCTCAGCTAGATGAACTTAATTGCTACCTGCTACTTTTATGGCGCCTACTACCAAAAGAGTTAAAACCTCTATGGCAAACATCTATTGATGAATCGCTTGATATTATTGACAACTACTTTACTGAACCAAATACCGGCAGGTTCTATGGCAGCTTAACTGGTGATATCGCCAACCCTAATAAAATAGGACAATTAGCTAACTACGGTCATGGGATTAAGACTTGGTGGATGAGAGATATCGCCGCCTCTCTTAAAGGTGACCCTATGATTAGAGCAAAGGCTTTACACGGGATTGCTGTTTACGTAAAAGACGCCTTAAAACCTGATGGAAATTTTTGGTATGAAGATGATGAACGCCACGACGCAACTTGGTGGATTTGGGCGGAATTAGATCAAGCCATGCTACACGCAGCATTAGTAGGACAAGCCCCAATAACCGGCACAGTCCGCACTTGGACCCAAAAGCTAACCGACCGTCAATATGGAGAAGTTGTATTAGGGCAAAAGCAACATTTTTGGCGTAACGGCTACCATTCAAGCGAACATGCCTTAGTTGGATACATTTTATCTCAAGGCATTAGAGGTAAATATGATCCTAAAGCTAAAGTGACGCTGTATTTTGCGACTAAAGAAAATAATCCGAACCAGCAGCTATTCACCCCATATTACTATAGTGGGGACCTTGCAAACATTAGCAATGAAAATGGAATCCAAACTGTTACTTTTACCGGTATCAGAGCCCCTGACGCTATTTAGACAACATAAAACACAGGTTTTACTCAATCAAAAGACCAGGCATAACTGATTTTGCTGAAGAATTAAATCAAGTCCTAAGTCAATACTGTATAATACACTCAGATAATAGCAATTGGCTTGTGAACTACAGCAATAAATAGGTTAGCCTCCTCTAGACGGCTTAGCCCCAGACTAGAGCCTTAGGCCCACGGGGCTCCTTGCTTTAATGTTTACTTGGGATAGTACTTTTAACGCTTATCATTGAGGGTCTATAAGCCATAAAAGTACTATCCCCCAAAGTAGCAATGATTTATTCCGTCTAGTTATGAAACTGCGGGTAAAAGGATATGTGGGTCAAAGGGAGATTATTAACTAACTTTAATGTGTCTAAACCCTTACATTTATCCACAGGCAGGACTTTAATTTACTAGTTCAGAGCCCCTAAGACCGCGAGAACGCTTCCACAAGCGAGCCCCTTCACTTCGGATTTACTCATGATTTATATAAACAATTTAGAAGTTATGCGTGGCAATAACACGCTACTTAACAATGCTTGCGCCACAATTTATCCTCATAAACGCGTTGGTCTAATTGGACGTAATGGTTGCGGTAAATCAACCTTATTTGCCCTTATAAAAAAAGAAATTTTACCGGAAAATGGCGACATCAATATCCCGTCATCTTGGGTTATTAGCTCCGTAGCTCAGGAAACTCCAGGTTTGGAAGAATCAGCCCTTGATTACGTAATTGATGGGGATAAGCAATATCGAGCTTTAGAAAAAGAACTTAAAGCAGCAGAAGAGGCCAATGATGGCATGAAGGCGGCTTCTTTACACATGGAACTTGAAAACATTCAAGCCTACACCATTAACTCTCGGGCTGGTCGATTACTACTAGGGCTTGGCTTTTCAACAGCCGATTTTACCAAACCGACCAAAGAATTTTCCGGTGGTTGGCGTATGCGCCTAAACCTCGCACAAGCGTTAATTTGTCGCTCTGATTTACTGCTCCTCGACGAACCAACTAACCACCTCGATCTTGACACCGTTATGTGGCTCGAAGACTGGCTTAAAGCCTACCCTGGTACTTTAATTATCATCAGCCATGACCGTGACTTCTTGGATAATATTTGCACTAACATAATTCACATTGAGCATAAAAAACTCAATTGCTACACCGGAAACTACACTGATTTTGAAGTTGAACGTGCCCAACGTCTCGCGCTTGAAAAGGCCATGTATGACAAGCAGCAAACTGAACTTGCTCACATGCAAGCCTTTGTTGACAAGTTCCGTTATAAAGCAACTAAGGCTAAACAAGCTCAGAGCCGTTTAAAAGCCATGGAACGCATGGAAAAAATAGTTCTAGCCCAGGCGGATTCTCCATTTTCATTTTCATTTTTTGAAAACGAAAACGTCCTCCCGCCCAACCTCATTCGCATGGACAATTTAACTGCAGGTTATCCCGACAAAACCGTACTAACCTCCATTAAAATGAACATAGTACCAGGCTCTAGAATTGGGCTCCTTGGGCGCAACGGGGCCGGTAAATCAACTTTAATCAAAACTATCGCAGGGGAAATTCCTCCTCTTAGTGGCGAATTCGCTTTAGCAAAGGCGGTCAAAGTAGGATATTTTGCGCAGCACCAACTTGAATACCTTGATCCAGAGGGGACCCCGCTTTCACACCTTACTGCTCTAGCGCCTGATGCGCGTGAACTTGAATTAAGATCATTCCTAGGTGGTTTCGGCTTTTCTGGAGATAAAGTAACCGACCCGGTAGGTCATTTCTCCGGTGGGGAAAAGGCTCGTTTAGTATTAGCGTTATTAGTTTGGCAAAAACCAAACCTCCTATTACTCGACGAACCAACTAACCACCTTGATCTACAAATGCGTGAAGCTATCATCATTGCTTTATCCTCATTTAAAGGGGCGTTAATTGTAGTTTCACACGATCGTCATTTACTGCGCACTACTACGGACGAATTTTATTCAGTCAGTGAAGGTAAAGTTTTTCCATTCGACGGGGATCTTGACGATTACCATGAATACCTCATGGAACTTGATAAAAAAGAGCAAGAAAAACTCAACGCTGAAAAAGCCGATGAACGTGCTCACAAGCCGGTTCAAACCAACGATAATTTCAAAAACAAAGATCAAAAACGCGCCGAAGCTGCATTCCGCAAAACTCTTTCTCCTTTAAAAAAGGAAATTGAAAAATTAGAACACAGTCTCGATGAACTTAATGCTAGAAAAAATGAGCTAGAAACCATCTTAGCCGACGCTAGTATCTACGAAGCAGCGCGCAAGAATGAACTTCAAGCCTATCTACTAGAACAAAGTTCCGTCTCTGAAAAGCTTGAAGAAGTAGAAACAGAATGGATGCTCAAAAGCGAAGAACTTCAAGATAAAATCACCGCTTTTGAAAACGAACAATCTTAGAGTAAGCGAACTAATTGCTTCATTACAATGATTATTAACCGGAGGATTCACCCATGTTAAGTTATAGACACGGCTTTCATGCCGGTAATTACGCAGATGTGCTTAAACACATAACTGAAATTCTGCTCTTAAAATCTATGCTTCGTAAAGATAAGCCTTTTTGCTACATCGATACCCATGCAGGAGCTGGAGCGTATTCTTTAAAGAGCGATTGGAGCAATAAAACTGGGGAATACTTAAATGGTATCGCTAAGGTTTTTCATAATGAAAAACTCCATAAACTAGTACCCGAATACTTTGAACTCTTAAAGAAAATAAATGACGGCAAGGACGAATTAGTCAATTACCCAGGTTCGCCTTATATTGCATGTGCCATGATGCGTCCTCAAGATGAGCAAATATGTCTTGAATTACATCCTAATGAATATGAAAACTTAAAGTACAACATGTACCATTTTAAAAACTGCCATGTTCATCATCGAGATGCACTTGAAGGTATCAACGCTGTACTGCCTCCACCCATCAGAAGAGGGATAGTATTTATCGATCCATCATTTGAAGAAGATGCTGATTACCGCAATACCATTAAGATGATTAAAAACATCCACAAGAAGTTCAATCAAGCTGTCATTGCCCTATGGTATCCAGTATTAGGTAAGGGAGCAGACCGTAGCTATGAACTCACCCGTGAACTAACTAAATTGCAAATTCCAGGTACAATTAAGACTGAACTACAAATATGTGGCCAAGACACGCTTTTAGGCATGCATGCAACCGGGATGATCGTCATGAATTATCCTTTCGAATTTGATCGCAACATTACCGAAATTCTGCCTATCCTAGCGACTAAACTCGCTTTAGACCCTTCTGCTAGCTACAAAATAGAAACCCTAGTGCTAGCAGCCTAAAACAAGGAATAAAGCTACTAAAAGCTAAATAGAAAATTTTCGATTTACCTAAACAAAAGCTCCCTAATCACGGGAGCTTTCTTAGTTAAATAATTAGGTAATCTACGAGCCTATTATGGCCAACAAGTATTATTCGCATCCACCGACAGCTGGCCTCCACCTGACGCAATTAATTTACGCCCTAAGCGATCCACCGCTAAAACTTGACATCTAGGCGCCACATCATTAAATTGTCCACCTATAGCTTGAACTGCAACCCTGAAGTCTCTTGCAGTAACATTTGTCATACTTGAACGTTCATAATAACTTTCAAGATCATTAGCATTTAAAAAATCGTTAACTCCACTATTGCCAGTACCAAAGCAGCCCTCGTAAGTTTGGTTCATTGAGTAGCAATTCTCCATAGCCCCTGCCATGCGAAGCAGAGCTTGTTGAGCTGAGTTTTGTCTTGCTCCCACGACATAATTTCTATAACCAGGTACTGCAATAACCCCGAGGATAGCAACAATGGCCATAACAATTAAAAGTTCAACTAAGGTAAAACCTGCCTTTGATTTCATATTTAATTACTCCCCGTGTTCACCTAAGATAGAAATGTGAGTTTGCAAAATGGTAACCGCCCCAGAATTAGGATCTTGCCCACGCGATGTTACACGGTAAAAACGATAACCAAGAGAATTAGCTTGGTTGTTCATACCTGGATTTAAACTCAAAAATACATTGTCACGTTCTTCTATGCGGTACTGTACTGTATTGTTACCATTAACATTAACAATACTATTATCGTCTTCCTGCCCCCACTCGTTAGGATCTCTGAACCATAAATGTGAAACCTGGTTACCTCTATGGTAGGACAAGGAATTTTCATCTAACTGAGCTTCAACCCCATTATAGATATTTTTAATTTCAGAAATTTTAAATGGATAAGATTTCATTTGTGTATCAGTATTGTTTTCACTACCTCCGACTGTAAATTCTGTATTTTTATCAGTTGCAGGTCGGAACAATTTAATATCGTAATTTCGCCCCTCACCAGGTACCCCAACTATCGCAGAAATAAAACCAGATGCAGCTTCAATCCCAGCTACTGCATTAGCATTGCTAATAGCATTCCCAAAATTAGCATTTTCACGACGTTGACCAGTTGTCGCAACCTTACTGATACCTACAGCAAGGATTCCCATTATGATAGTTATCATAAGTGCCACAACCAAAGCGGCACCACTTTGACGTTTTAACATTTTAGTTCTCACCTACTGTTTTTGAAGCATTTACCAAATATATAGTACCTGTAATTACTCGATGTACATTTGATCTTTCATTATCAGGAATTTGGTAGTTGTAATCAACATTATTAGCTGGAGCTGTTCCTGCGTCACCTTCCTCTCCTGAACCAACGGTAAAGTTTGGCATATTAAAATGTCTCAATGTATCTTGTCTGCTTCTAATAAGACGTTGGTTAGAAGGCTGGGAGGTAATAAAAGAATATCTAACAATATCAACATGGCTCCATTTTAAATTTCCATTACTACCATTAATTTCACCTGCGGTAAAGAAGCCATCATCATTTGCAAATTCAGGATCCCAAGTACTACCAAACTCAAACATCAAACTTCTAACAGAAGCATCTAATACTATATCATCCGGATTCGTATCCTGGTTATTAGTTCGATCATTGTATTGGCAAATCAAACCATTTTCATTGGCAGTAAAAAAAGCCGTAACTAATGTTTCGCGCCCAACGGCTACGCCACCACAATCTGTAATAAAACCGTTAGAAGCATCCGCATCAATTCCTTCATGATGAGTAGTATCATCATCAACTGAAGAACCATAATAGCGAATTAAAATACTATGGTTATTATTTGCATAAACAAATTGATCCGCTTCCCAAGCTGGAAAACTTACACCTGATAAATTCACAGCCCCAGCTGCCCAACCTTCCGCATTTATGGCTCGCTCGAAATTGATAAAACCCGCCTGAAATAATAAGACATTGAAAAAATTATCAACACGATGCGCAGTATCCACTGCATCACTAGACGCTTTGGAAAAACCAAAATTTACAATACTTGATGTAAGTAATCCATATAAGCCAGCCATAATAATAACGGATACAAGAAGGCTTATCATCAGTTCAATAAGGCCAAAACCTTTTTGTTTAACCATCATAATGTAGTCCTTAAAATATCACACACTAAACCGTTATTAATTCTAGCAATTCTAGCAATTCTAGCATCAGCAGTTTTTTTAGTTTCAGCATTATTGACGAAAGGACAAAGATTATCCATTAGAGCGCCTCCACCATTCAATATACAACCTACATCACCATTATTATTTTGGGATTGCGTCGCTAATGGCCTATATAAAAAATGAGCTTCCACCTGAAAAGTCACAAGTTTATCGTTAAAGATCTCTGTAATAGGAGTTCTTGTAATTTGGATTTCAAGTAAACTACAATTTCTATTATTAGTGCCCAAACTTACCCCTGGAATATTAGCAGCTCTAGTAAAGGCCTCGTCCACCATCTCTTTGGCCACACCATCTGGCAACTTGCTAATATCAGTGTCATTTAAAGTCACTACATTCTCAGTACCAAAATTTATATCTTTTAACATTTCGCGATTACTTTGTAATACACGCATTACGCCTTGTATAGCGTTAGTCCCGGCTGATTTGGTATAGCCAGAATGAATTGAGCGTGAACTATATGCCATCAGAGCTGCAAAACCTAACATGGCTACAGCTACCACAAGCATTGAGATTACAAGCTCAATTAAGGTAAAACCTTTGTTTATCTTCATTTTATTCAATCTCAAAAAGATTTAAGTTATTAAAAGACGCCTTCCTGGCATCAACTTAACATTTAAACATTATTTAGAACTTGCATTATCTGACTGTTCAGGACGACAGAGATTTTCCCCTCTGCTACGAGTCTCTTGAATACTCCCAGTGCGATCAATATCAAATGCATAATTAAAGAAATCTATGCCCCCAGTACTTAAACAAACTTGAAATCTATAGTTATTCGCATCTGTAAGCTGGGTATACCATTGCGGTCCGCTTTGATCTAACTGCCCAGAAATACCACTAGGCAAAACTGCAAAAGCCCCGCTAAGATGTGATTCAACCCTACCCATATCAACTAAAGCAACAATTTCATCATTATTAGAATCAAAGGTAGAATTTTGGTTAACGTCAACGTAAGCCATAATAACCCGAGGAGATAAATCGATTGAGTTTCCTAAAGCCTCGTTATCTAACCCAACTTGAACATTATTAGTCCCAACCACATAGCCAACCTTCCCCATGGCTGTAGCTTTAGTTCGCACTAATTCGAATAGGTTTCTAACTTCAGCAGCTTTAGTTTCAACCTGGCCCTCAAGCGCCCATTCTCTCATGCTAGGAACCGCAATAGTCGTAAGAATCCCAATGATCACTATTACGATTATCAACTCAATTATAGTAAACCCACGTGCTAATCTGGAGTTGCCTATTCTTTTTTGTTTTATACTGTCCGTCAGAGGTCCATTCTGCAGGCAGCGGCCAGACACAGTCATACAAACTCCCTTTCATATTCTGCTGTTGAAAAACGATAAAACCGGCATTATGTAAACATAATATATTAAACTTGGATTTTTGTTGCATTATTGTTATATAT